>Ga0315334_10001480_pt1 | contig 14532 bp, 17 predicted proteins | sample M150034915metaG_FD_205555 | JGI IMG/M metagenome (GOLD analysis project Ga0315334, IMG submission 205555) | Ammonia-oxidizing marine archaeal communities from Monterey Bay, California, United States - M1 500m 34915 | ecosystem: Environmental > Aquatic > Marine > Intertidal zone | place: USA... | reverse complement strand
GCGGGTATAACGGGTTCGGAATTGTTGTAAACACCATCCTATGCGAGTAATATACTTGTCATTTTCGTCATTTTCCTTTGAAATTCCCGTATTCACTACATATTCTCTTTTCTATTCCGTAATCCGGCCGAATCAACCGCGGAATAAACCTCCTTTTTCCCTCTGAATATTATTTGCTAGGTAGAATCGCTGTACTAAGCCCCATTTCACCATTTTCATCTAATAACCGTGCCGGCGAACGGTTCAAATACCCCCCGATTTAGGACCCATCAACATTCAAGGGGCAGTTTGCCCTTTGGATTCTCTGAGGGAAAATCATGGATAACAACCAACATGTTGAGGATATTGTGAAGTGTAGCGATTGTGGAAGTCGTGCACTCACCCGAGACGAAACCCGGGGCGAAGTCGTCTGCGACGATTGCGGCCTAGTGCTTGAAGACAATGTGATCGACCAGGGCGCAGAGTGGCGCGTCTTCAGTCCAGAGCAAGGTGACCAACGTGCACGAACTGGTGCTCCAATGACGGTCATGTTGCACGATAAAGGATTGTCAACTGATATCGATTGGCAGAACAAAGATTACTCTGGTAAGACTATCAATTCACGTTACCGCTCACAATTCTACCGCATGAGAAAGTGGCAGAAGCGCTCCCGTGTTAGTAATGCAACAGAGAGAAATCTAGCAATGGCACTTGCCGAGCTAGATAGAATGGCGAGCAGACTTGAATTACCAAAGTCGGTAAGAGAGGCAGCAGCTGTAAATTACAAGAAAGCAGTGGAAAAGCGCCTGATTCGTGGGCGCTCAATCGAAGGAGTTGCAGCAGCATCATTGTATGCAGCATGCCGACAATGTGGTGTTCCACGTACTCTTGACGAAATTGGTCAGGCTAGCCGAACAGGCCGCAAAGAAATTGGCCGCACCTACCGTTTCATGGTACGCGAATTGAAGATGAAAATCATGCCTACTGGGCCTGAGGATTACATCTCTCGTTTCTGTTCTGGATTAGGACTTGACGCCGAGGTTGAAGCAAAAGCCCACGAGTTAATCAAGGCCGCACAGGAGAAAGAACTCACCAGTGGTCGAGGACCTACTGGTATTGCTGCCTCCATTATCTACATCGCTTCCGTACTATGTGGAAAGCGTCGAACTCAACGTGAGGTAGCAGAGGTCGCAGGCGTGACTGAAGTTACTATTCGTAACAGATACAAGGAACTCATCCAAAATCTAAACATCGAACTCGATATTTGAGGCCGGTGACTATTCTGGATAAGGGGTGTGAAAGGACCTCTCCTATTCTGTCCCATAGGTGATAATATGAAGAGCCGAAGGAATGTTTCTGATAAGGCCATGGAGGCATTAGCAGCAGGCCTAGTCGCCGCCCTAGAGAGGGGCGTAGAGGCATGGCCCCTGCCCCCTCCTCCCCTAACCGACCCAGATTTCCCTGCAGCAATGCCGGAGCACCCTCATCACCTAACAGAGAAAGGGTTGGCACTCCTCAGAGCAGATAGAGGGATGTTCGATAGACATCTTGCAATCGTAGTCGATACTATTGTGCCGCATAGAATGAATCTCACCGATGATGCATTCGAGGTACACGAGAAGTGGTTATTGCGTAGACTCAATGTCCTAACCGAACGCCTCCTCTTTGCTATTGCAACAGAGTGGTTGGCAATGGCCCTTGACCGTTCGTGTCCTGATCCGGACCGATGGTGGCTAGCAATAGCATTGGTAAACGGATTATCGACTAAGCCCCATGGTCAACCAATTCACCAAGGTTACCATTTGGTTGAGTCAATAGCATTGGCAGAAAGGCCTGGAACCTGGCACACCCAACCAGAAATATCCTCTGCAAATATGGATTGGAATCCCCACGGGATGACTCCACGAATTACTTCAGTAGTTGCTCATGATGGGGGTACTAAAGCTGCAATTTGGTTGCTAACGCGCCTCGAGCAAGGCACTGAACAGCGCCGAACATTACTAATCGAGTGGTGTAAACTCCTCTTAGAAAGAAAGGAATTAATCCCCGCCTTGGACATTTCAGGATTCCTTATTCGTCGTTCAAACGACCCATCACCAGAAATCGCCAGCCGCGTCGTAGGTTGTTTGGCGCGGCTAATTGAAGGCGATAAAGAAGCAGGACAAGAGTGCATTCGTATTCTTCATGGGCGCGAAGAACCTCTGGTCAAAAGGGCGATGGCTGATACAGTCACCCGCCTTTTCCGCCGAATTGGCGAAGGAGCAATTCCCCTTCTCAATGATATGTTGGAGGATAAAGATGAGAGTGTTTTGGCCGCTGCTAGTGCAACAGTGGGCGACCTCCGTTTTATCGACCAAGAATTGTGGGCAGACCGAATTAAGGAATTATGCTCACATCCTGTCAGGATTGTAAGGCGAAATCTTGTACTTACTTTACGTGATTATCTCGAAGCATTCCCAGTCGACGAAAGAAAAATTATCCCTGCATTATGGGAGGATGGCGACGAGGTAGTCATGACTCGATTGCGTGAATTATTGCTTAGGATGGAGGAAGTGGACCCCGATAGGTTTGCAACTACATTGGAGTCATTGAAAAGCCTTGATTTAGAAAGCCTTTGGGCCCCTCTAGAAATCCGCCGAAGCGAAACTGCGATGGGATGGAAGAAATGGCTAGCAGGGGAGGGGGAAGTCCCTGCAAAAACTCCCGAAAAACCCCAAATCCATATTTCTGATATGAGTGAACCCGTGTTACCAGAATTAGACGATGCATTGGCTTCATTAGACGATCTTGGATTCTTAGATTGACCGCCACTATCTTGAGCACGAGCCGACCTGCACGGGTCATGCGACGCCATGTAGCCGTGTGCCTGATTCTATTGCTGATGGGAATTGCCCCTATTTCTTCAGCATCCTTTTCATCTGACCCAATCGCATCATTTAGCGGCAGTTTTGACATTTCATCCGAACTAACTTCAATCTCAATTGAGGTAACTCAAACCAATGATGCTGATTTCTTAGATCAAATAAAACAATCATCTTGGAAACTATTGAGGAATAGTAGCCAAGTAGGTGATGAATTCAGCCTTTGCACTTTAGAAATGTTGAATTCGGAGTGTGCTGGTAACATTGTAAACATCACAATAAACCCCCCTCCCGGGTTTTCTGGCTTAGCGATTTACGATTTGGTTGGAACACTTTCCGATGGAACAGTACATGCTGGTGGGACGATCCAAATCAATGAAAATACTAGCGAAGTCTTGGCGCCAGAATCTTTGACTGCAGCATATGATTCAACAAATCAAGTTACAAATTTGGGATGGACCATTCCTTCTGGAACTCCATCTGGATATCATATTGCAATATATCGCCATTCTTCTCCTGCTAGCGGTCCTACATGGCAAATGATGACCAAAGAATTGCTAACAAATACAATTTCAGAAGGTGAAACTAGCTATGTGGTCAACCATTTAGGAACATCAGTAGAATCGACAGTATACTATTCAGTAACACTACAATATTCAATGTCTGAGGATGTTAGATTTGTTGGGACCAATACTCTTGACACTCCTATTCTTGAGGACAATGTAGCCCCATTATTTTCGGGCCAATTGAGCGCGACATTCAATTCAAACACTTCGACAACAATACTGGATTGGGGAGAGGGAATTAGCGATCCAGGTCTGATAATCAACATCTATCGCTCTTCGGTATTATTGGAGGAAGTCGACATGTCTACACAAGTAGCATCCGTTGAAGCGAGTTTATCGGTATATGAGATGATGATTCCATTCGGGGAACATCGTCAGAGCTGGTATACATTGACGCTAGAAGATGAAGTTGGTAATGAGGTATTAGTGATTGCACCATCATCTCCAAGCACAGGGCCAATTATCGAGTCCACATATTCTTCAACTACAGTGAATAGTATTGCAACAGAACGTTTGGCCGATGGAACAATCACAGTGTCCTGGCATGATAATACAGGAAACTCCGACGCAACAGCAATAATCTGGCGTTCTAATACGGGGCCGATAGATTCGCTTCAAGACATGGAAGAAGTAGGCTCCACAAATGTAGGATCCCTTAGCTACAGTCACCTACCCTCTGAGGCACTAGATTCGGCTTGGTATGCTGTTTCCATCGAAGGAGCATGGGGGGCAGAATCATTACCATGGCACGATGCAACTATGATTGGCGGGATGAATTCGATGACTGATTCAATCAGCGAAATAGTTCCTCCAGAAATCGAAGTAGTAGACGCAAATCTCACGATAGAGGTTTGGGGTCTTGATAACAATTGGCACATTATTGGAGACGGAGGTTCGTACAACCTCAATGGTATGGTAAATGGCAGCCAGATCTTAATTCGAACCTCTGAAGACGTAGAACACCTCACCCATGGTACCTTTGGAGATATGGATACTGCCCCCGCTTTAGGTGGCCCAAGCCTCTATTTTATCGGAGTATCAGAGGATAGAGTGATTGGAGTCATCGTCATTGATGACGGAGAACCGGTGCACTTCATGCGTTTATCTGTCAGTGTGATAGAGGATACGAGCAATCTTGGAGAAGATTCAGAAGATGAGATTGACGGCCATGCTCCTGAAGAGGAGAGAACAATTGCAGTATACATCATCGGCGTCTTGATGATTGTACTATTTGGTTACCTAATGGTGATGATGCGAGACCCATCATCTGCATTACGCGAAGAGGAGTGATTATTCCTCTTCTTCTGATAATGGGCCAGCAGAAATCATCCAAACGTACACGCCGTTCAACAATACCAGCAAACCCACTAATGAAACAATGAGCCCAGCAGGCGCTGGGAAGAATTCAATTCTACCAACACCGAATGCAAGGCCCATAAGAACGAGGCCAGTAACCATCACCCTAATCGAAGACTTTTGAGGGTCATGCCATTTGTCAACAACAGGCACTAATCCAGTTTGGTTGAAAGTAAGCCTAAACCAGGCCATGTAGAGCAAAATTAGACCTACCAAACCAATCGTTCCCGAAGTGAAGGTAGGGTCATTCCATGGGCCTGCAGGTGAAATATCGGTAAAGGTCACTCCAACCATCAATATTCCAAAAATGGCATGGATGCGCCACTCCACCTTGTCGCCCATGAACCCCTCCAGACCCATCACGCTTGAAAGACCAACGCCCTTTCCCTGTGTGATGGCGGCAGTCAAGGATGCAGTTTTGGTCGCCGGCGGAATCGGCTCACGAATGCTCCCTGCGAGCGCGAGTGTAGCAAAAGAAGCCTTACCGTTGGTCGATGTTCCAGCCCTGACTCATCTAGCAAGAGAAGCTATTGCGGCTGGAGTTGAACGAATCCACATTATTACTTCACCAAAGAAGGATTTGACCCCTCTTCTCCAAGACAACTCATGGCTCGCTGACAAAGCACAAGGTGTAGACCCGCACCTATTATCACCCTTTGAGGAGATAGAAGTATTAGTTCATGTCCAACAAATCCCAAGAGGATTTGGAGACGCATTATACACGTGCCTACATGCAATAAATGGACCATTCCTCGTATTACTGGGGGATAACCTCCTGATGGATCAACACAGCGGGTCCTCGAACTTCACTCCATCTTCAGCATCCTCAATTCTTGTAGAAGCATTCGAAAAAACCGGATTACCCTGCGTAGGTCTGGCGGCCGTATCCGACCCGGAGAATTATGGAGTTGTCTCAATGGATGGGGACAGAATTGTTGAGATAATAGAAAAACCGAGTCGGGAAAACGCCCCTACTAATTTGGTATTATGCGGAAGATATCTCTTTACTTCTGATACTGCAACCTTGTTAGAAAAATATGATTTTGAAAATCATGGTGAATTACAGTCAATAGCGCTACAGAAACATTGGATGGAAAACGAAGGGTTGGTTGGAGTAGAACTCAAAGGATTCCAGTGGTACGATTCTGGGGCTCCATTGCCTTGGTTAAAGGGCCAGATAGACCATGCACTTCGCCGAGACGATATGTCTGAGGATCTGCAAGCATGGCTGACTGAAAGGCTTCAACGCTGACCAGGTTTCCAGAAGGATAGTGAAAGTGGGGCTTCTCCGTTTGCCGCCCGAATAGCGAGATGATCTGCTCGCTCATTCCAACGATGTCCACTATGCGCTCTCACATGTTCCCACGATAATTCACGTAATTCAAAAACCTCATTCCAAAGAGTTTGTACATGCCCAACCAGTTCTCGGTTTGCTTTGGCTTTCCACGCTCCAGTGGCCTGATTGCCAGCATACTGAGAATCGGTTTTGATTATCGCAGAATCATTACCGCCTTCTTTCAATAACCATCTCAATGCTTCAGCGAATGCCGTAAGTTCTGCAGTATTGTTGGACCCCACTTCAGCCCCGATAAAATCTGAATCATTTACGTCGGTTATTACTGGTCCAGAAAATTCATAGTGAACCTCTCCATTACCTCGGCCTAAGTCATTTGAGCCAGTGATAACGACTACACCCCAGCCAGCAGGAGTTTCTGCATCTACATTCTGATTCCCAATACAGGAACCATCAACGTAAATGTGGAACAAATAGAATCACTCACCAATTTCTTCCTTGTAGTCTGTCGACGACATCAAACCAGAAACCGCTTCAGGACTGTCCAATTTCATACGGACAATCCACCCCTTTCCGTAAGGATCCTCATTCATCAATTCTGGAGTGTCCTCCAGCGCTTCATTAACTTCCACAATTGAGCCAGCGAGTGGAGCAAAAATCGGCGATGCCGATTTTACAGATTCCACAATTGCAAATTCACCCAGCTCTTCGAAACTTTGTCCTGATTCTGGCAATTCGATATAGACAATATCGGTTAACGCATTTTGAGCATGGTCAGTGATACCAATGACAACACTGTCATCTTCAACCCGAATCCATTCGTGTTCTTTGGTGTAGTACAATTCTTCTGGGACTTGGCTCATATTACTCCCTCTACTTTCTTGCTGTGAGAATCAGGGCAATCAACTATTGCTTCAAAGAGCAACTTGACAATGCGGACAAATATTCCATTGAGTATTAACTTCAGCCCCACATCCTTTGCAAGTAGGCGTGGGGGGCGCATCTTGGATCATTACTGAATCTTGAAGTACAGTATCACCCATCTGACCGATTTGTACCAAAGCGGGGTCTCTTTCCAGATGGGCTTGCCTCACTCTTCCAGCATCTTCATACATTCCAGCTTCTTGATAGGCCTTTGCTGCAGATTCGAAATCTCTAGCCATCTCTAGATTCCTTGCTTTTGTGAGAGCCATGTCAGAGGCAGCAGGAGGGGGTGCAATTTGTGTTGGAGGGGCAGAAACCGCAACTCTCGGCACCGGCTGAATTTGTTGCTGAATTGGCATAGCCTGTTGAACAGGAACACGCATCATCATCGGTTGTTGAATAACAACAGCCTGCCCCCCGCCACCCGAAGTTGCGACCATAATAATTCCAATAATGAACATGAAAATCGCTAGACATAGGAGTGGAGGGACCAGGAATCCGATAAAGAAGAAAAGGATAGATAGCACAATCATTACAATTCCGCCAGAAGAACTTCCGCCGGAATTTGGTGCTCTAACTTGTACTACCAATTTTATTCCTCCTCGACATCCTTTGACAAAACGGACTCCTCTAATTTGGCCCACGCATCACCAATTTCGGTATCCTTCTTTACCCACACGAGTTCGGCTTCAACTCTTGATTCCATCGCCCCCTCGTCTTCATTTGGAAAAATGGAACCAAGAACCCCATCTCCCTTTCCCGCAATTGGCGCGAGCATCAAACAAAAGATCCCTATGGCTGGAACGACAATAGTCAGCGCTCCCGGATGAGTAAGTGACAATAACCCTGTACCTAGTCCAAAACCACTCGCCAGAATCAAACCTAGGCCCGTTCCGAACAGCAGTCTCTGAGCTGAGGCTGCAGGCGTCATGCGTCTCCCACATAGCGGCAACGCATGAACCCAGCGGCTCAAAACGTCTCTCGCATTAACTTGTGAATTTTGTAGGGAAGTAGTGCGCGATTTACGGGAGTAACCTCGAGGATTCTTGCATCATCTCGCCTTCGAATATCTTGAAGAAGAGGATGACGGCTCTTTTTGTGGAGTGCGAGAAGAGTTGGCTTATCCACCTTTAATGCAGATCGCACTACATTTACGAAATCTTCCGACTCGACAGCGAATTTACCGATTTCATCGATGACAACCACTTCTGAATAGTCCCTGGCGTGCTCAATTGCAGGAATAGCAACGCTTTCGAGAGCCTCGGTATCAATTCCATATCCAAGAACGCGTAGGCGACTATCGATACTTTTGTGGGCCATTATTGCTTCAGCCCCCGTACGAATATCGATGACTTTGTATCCTTCACGTTCGGAGTTTGCCATTATTGGCTCTGTTCGAATCCCACCGATAATATCAGAGCCACGTCCATCTCCGCCCCGGGCATCAATTTCCCGAATACGTTCTTCGTTAAGCATTTCAAGAACCTTGGCCATGACTGCAGATTTACCACTGCGCGGCAAACCGGTAATTCCAATCTTTGGATGTATTCCCACTTGAACCACTTCATCAAAAAACAACGGTTTCGATGTACCTTCCGAGTGAGGTACTGATAATAAAGAGTGTGGGAAAAACACCTCTAATTCTACATTCCCGAAATCAATAACCGGTTTCCGACATCACTTTACAACAATTGCGCCGACGCTCTGTTCGGGATTAATGATTGGCAACATCTCTAATTCGTAGTTGTTGACATTGTTATTTGCAGCCCAAACCCGAGCCCAAACATCGATGTTGTCATCGTTTAGTAAACAGCACAGCCACTGAAGACCTTTGAGTAGACTACCTTTTGAGATTGTCAGGAACTCTTCACTAGCTTTTGATAACTCAATGTGGTTCACACTATTGCCAAGAACACAACCATCTTTGATTACAGCCCACCTCAGTCGACGCTCTTGTTTTGCATTTACGATTGCCTGGCAAGCAACCCGAGGACCGGTGGGAGAATTAGAGGGGCCAGTCCACATCGATAAATGCCTCTCCGATGACCTTGACGGAATTGTAGAATCATATGCTGGGTGACGTATAGCCACTCCCCCGTCATCTTCTGTAAAGTGCACGCCTCGAATAAATGGGCGATTATTCCGTCCTTTAACCCAAGTTTTGATGTCTTTGGCATGAGAAGTTTGGTCAATTTCCCCCACTCTAACTCTGACGTTTTCTCCACCTCTGACGAGCCAGTGGTCCTTTTCTCCAAGGCGCGGATGTTTTGCGAGTTTGGAAATGGTTGCGAGCACCCCCGCCCTTTCCAAAGAATCCCTTGGGAGTCTAGGAATGGCCCAAGTCCCCTTGGTCCATTCTTCCCATGATTCGTTAATGAGAGCGAAGGTAGGAACTCTTGCGGAGATTCCTGAGCCATCTCTTCTGAGATCGGACCTATCCACAGGCCCTCTTATCAGCAATTCTTTCGACCTTTCTTTAGCAGAAACAGAAAGTATCGAAACGCCTTGTGTAATTCCAGGGAAAAGCAGATTCGCTTCTTCGATAGCCCACACTTCCCTCCAAGCATGCTTCATTACCAATAGGGCCCTCAAAGGCGCACTGGACTGTTCCCGAAGCAAACTATCTGGGGCAATAATCCGTAGAGTCCCTCCCGTTTGAAGAACCTGTAAACCCCTTTCAATAAATAGACGATACAGATTGACATTACCTTTCATAGTAGAAAATCTGAGAACTCCATTTGCTTCGGTTAGGCCACGCAAGCGCTCACCAAGTTCCTTGCGTAGCGTTGATCCATTTTCATGTCCGCGAAATTTATCTTTTATTCTCAACCAAGGAGGATTGGTAATCATCAAACGTGGAGCCCTTTCCCATGGCCAACTATCTTGCAGGGAGTCACAAACTTTTACCGATTCCAAAAGTAAGTTTTCAACTTCACTTCGAGATAATAATACACCCGCATCATCATCGATATTTGCTAGGCCCAATCTAACTGTTTCGAGGTGAATTCTTGACCTTGCGGCACTTGCAATATCTGGATTAATATCAACTAATTGAATTCCTGAAAGTAATCTTCGGGTATCCTCTACAATGAGTTCGGTTCCTTCCCCTGTAAGTGCTTCAGAGTGAAATTTCAGTAGACGGGCCACGAATATTCCACCCCCGCACGCACTATCGGCTAGTGGCAAGGGGATTCCACTGAGAGTTCTATGCCCCGATTCTACTTCTGATAGCGCCTTTTCATCGATAGAGAAATTATCATCCAAGGAATTGTTGATTAGATTCATCTGATCAAAATGCTGGCGGAAACCCGGAGGTAAGGCATCCAATGGGAGAGATGATTTCTTAGGAGCCCTAGTGGCACTAATCACCGGCTCTAGAAGCTCAGACCGGATGATTGCATCTGCGAGTTTTGGAGGAGTAGGGTGAGCGCCACGAGGGGAACGCCCATCCTTTTCTGCATCCAATCGCGCGAGAAGGTGGTCTAGAACATGCCCTGGGTCAGTCAACAGGTTCGCCGGAAGCGTAGGCCAATCCGTGGGAAGAAGTGCTGCTACTGGCATCCTTTTGGTGAGCGACGATGCCCATGCTTTGAGCCAGATATCGATCTGGATAAGCCGGTCCTCTTGAGCCCTATCTAGGCGAGCGTACCAGCCGCTAACTCCGTTATGCAACAATACACCCGGCCCGGCGGCGCGACATCCCTCTTTGAGGATACCGGCCCTTCAGAGAATACCCTCATCGCCAGGCATTGGGGTGGCAATGATAGAACGGCCTTGAGCAGCAACTCTCCAATTCCGAGAAACCCAATCCAATATTTCAGACAATTCTTTTTCTGAAAGGCCACCTGCGGCACTAATTTTCCTCAATATCCAAAGTTCCTTTTCGTCATAGTCCCCATCCGATGATGCAAGAAGAGCCCCATCACGTAGGGCTAATCTAATTGCAGCGGGCTCCATAGATTCCAAGACTCCATCAAGTTCCGGAGGCTCCGTCAAGAGTTGGCGGACCTCTTCTCTACTTTCGGGATGCAGCATCATCGCCCCCATTGCAGACTCGATTGCAGCCATCTCTTCACGGACTAATGTTCCATCTACTGCTGCAATTAATACCAAAATGCTAGCAATACGTCTTCGCTGCTCCTCGGAAAGTGAGAGGAGCGCATCTGGCAACATAGCGCCACTTCACTGTGAGAGATCATTCAACAGATCATACCCAGCCTGCATCCAAGAATATCCATCTACAGTCCATTTGAGCAGCCTATTTACAGCATCTGGAATAAGTCCCAGGTGTGTAGCGATAATTTCGAGACTTTCACGTTCGTATTCGTCGACTGTACCATCAGCAGCAGCCATTAGCACAGCATCGCGAAGCGCAAGCCTTCCGGATTCAGGACCAAGGTTATCTAAACACTCTTCAAGTGAGGGGGGATGCTTTAGAGATCCACGGATTTTATCACGCTGTTTTGGCGATAGAAGAGCAGTACCAAGGCGTTGTTCAAACATCGCCATTTCTTCTACAGTAAGCTCATTGTCGACTCGAGCCATATAGGCTAATAATTGAGCATATGCAAATCTCTCGGCTTGGGGGAGTTTGTGAACCGTATCTGGCAGCATGATACCGCCGTGACCGTCCTGTGACTTCAAACCCCCGCCGGATGAGCGGGTTCAAATGGCGCCTGCAGGTGGCCACGCCATGGCCAAGGTGGAAGTATACACCAACAAAGGATGCGGCGCATGCGTGCGGGCCAAACAACACCTAGATTCGAAAAAAGTAGACTTCATCGAACACCGTTTAGGGAGCTCAAGACGAATCGATGCTGAGTTTTCAATACGAACTAAAGGGGCGAAGAGCATCCCACAGATTTTCATCGATGGTGAATGGATTGGAGGATTTGATGACCTAGTTCGTTTTGATGCTAATGGCGAACTCAATTGGCGTTTAGGCCTAGAGCCAAAGCCGAAACTCAATGTTATTACGCGCATATTGCGATATTTGAAAGGGCAGAAATATTGATGCTACCAGAGAATTGGTAGAGTATATCAATTCCCAAATTATTCGTTGTTCATTTCTGAAAACCCAAGTGGTTTGAATGCAATTTCTCGCTGGCCAAGATAATTTAGAACACCCCAAAGGCTTGAATTTAGAACCCACACGATTCGAGCATCAATCCCTAGGTCTACGGTACCAACATAGAAACAAGCTGTCGAACCGACCATGCCGATTGTGTAGATCGACATACTCGCAGTAATCGTCCAGCGTAATTGCCGGTCAGAATCAAAAGTCCATTCTCGATGTGTAAAATGAGCAAATAGGCTACCGATTATCCATGCAGCAGCCCATGCAATTGTTGGCCAATATCCAGAAGTTGGCCAAACCCAGTAAAGAAATTCCCAAATGGCATAGAATACAATTACATTGATTCCGGCGACAAGCATGTAGCGTCTAAAAGCACCATGAGGGGGAAGCATCAGTCATCCTCCGTGACAACATCGCTTGGTTGTCCGGTTCGTTTTGAGCGCAAGCGTTCATTGTCATTCTGAATCGCTTCAAGAATTTCGTACCCCACTCCCATCGATTCTGCAAGTCTTTTCAATGCAAGAGTATCCTTCGGTAGACACTTACCTCCAAATCCGCGGTTTAATCCCATGAGCGGCTCGAGATGAGAGTTTCCAATGGGCTGATCTTGAGGCGTGGTAATAATTTCACGAACCACATTCCAATCAATGCCGAGAGATTCGCATATGTCGTGCATTTGATTTGCAAACAATACCTTGAGAGCGTAGAAATTATTCTTGGTATACTTGACCATTTCAGCTTCAGTACTTGAGATGTGAAAAGTCACATCATTTGATAGCACTCCAGCATCTCTATGCTGTTGAAATACCATCTCCGCAACCTCACTATGCTCAGTTCCTACGACGAGAATTTTTTGATTAGCGAAATTTTCCATTCTTTGGCGCTCGACTAGAAATTCTGGAGAATATGCTAGTTTCAAAGAGGGAAATTCAGATTGAAGGCGAGAAGTTGTTCCAGGAATTACCGTACTTTTCAATACTGCAGTAAAGCCATCTGGAAGCATAGTCAGAATTTCTTCGACTATACTAGTATCACAAGACCCATCTTCATTAGAAGGAGTAGGTACTGCAATGTATGCCATTTCCACATTATCTGTAACATGGGTGATACTAGTGCCCCTTGCGAGGTCGTGAATAAACAATTCATGGGCTTCAGCAAAATTATGTTCAATAGCACCACCAACCATTCCAGCGCCTATGATTCCTATTCTCATTCCTCTGCCTCCGGTACTCTAAACAATCCTTCTTCTACCATCTGTGCTGCACGCTGGAGGCTTTCAGGTGTTCCGCAGTCAATCCAGGTATTTTCTCCAACATTGATTGTTTTTACCGCACCTTCTTGGATATATTGGCGGGTGATTTCAGAGATGGAAAAATCTGATAGATTTCGAGTCGCATCAAGTCGTTGCCAAAAAGTTTCATCGAAGAGATAAATCCCTCCAATTGCAAGATTACCCACTTCGGTTTGTGGTTTTTCAATAACATCAGTTATCTCCCCATCCTTGTGTACTGCAATTCCAAATGAAGAGGCATCTTCTACTTCTCGAGTCAATAATACCGCACCTGATGTAAAATCAGCAACCAATTTAGATAGATTTAGATTAGTGATATTGTCGGAGAACCAAATCAGTAACGCGCCACTTTCATCGGTACGGCGCGCTAATTGCAGAGCGTTTGCAACGCCCAAAGGTTCCTTTTCCAACACATATTCGACTTCACTACCAACGTGATTTTGAATTTTGTCAATGAAGCGATTTCCAATAATTGTAATATCCTCAATTCCTGCTGAGCGTACCGATGAAAGAACATAATCGATAATTGGACGGCCGCAAAGAGGTAAGAGTGTCTTGTGAGTGTACAATGTCATTGGGAAAAGACGGCTACCGTGCCCTCCTGCGACAATGATGGCCCTCATCTTACAACCCTCATAGTTCCCACTTATTGATTCACTGGGAGTCTTCTTCTGGACTTGCTGCCTTAGAGAACGCACCTTCTTCCGCATTCTTGTCGAAATAGTCGGTTCGAACTAAATCCCCTAACTTCTCTACGCCATATTCAACCAAATCGGGGTCATTTGCTTCAGATTCTTCCCATCGTTTTTGAGCCATGTCAGCATATTGAACATTTGCAGCTTCAACCATCTTTTCACCGTCGCTAAGTTCGCCTTCCAGTCCCGTGTATTTTTCTCCTTCAACCACCGCATCTCGACGAACAGGCTCTTGGCCCATTTTGAAATCTGTTTTACCCCAGTCGGGTCCAGCCGGATCATCGCCCCTTGAGCGAATTGGATTTACAGTTTCAATACCCGAAGCAACCCACTCTGTCAAATGTTTGCGATATGCAACAAGTCTCTCTTCTTCATCATCAAGGTCCAGAATATGAGTCATATCGTAACGCATTGCAAAATCTTCTTCATGAGGAATGGAAACATAACCGAGTAAAGAAACAGCCAATCCAACCAAACTGAATGCAATCC
>Ga0315334_10001478_pt1 | contig 14535 bp, 14 predicted proteins | sample M150034915metaG_FD_205555 | JGI IMG/M metagenome (GOLD analysis project Ga0315334, IMG submission 205555) | Ammonia-oxidizing marine archaeal communities from Monterey Bay, California, United States - M1 500m 34915 | ecosystem: Environmental > Aquatic > Marine > Intertidal zone | place: USA... | reverse complement strand
TATCTCAATGAATGAATGAGTGAAGATAATACAATAATTGAGAATGAACTCAAGAAGTTGGGTTATTGGAATGATATCTATAGCAAAAAAAACTATTTTGGAACTGGACCGACAAAATTAGCCATTTTTGCAAAAGAATTACTTGAAAAAAATTCGCTGCAGAAAATCTTAGAATTAGGTTGTGGGCAAGGAAGAGACTGTTTGTTTTTTGCAAAACAAGGTTTTGATGTTTTTGGGTTTGATATATCTCAAGATGCAATATCATTTGTGGAAGAATGTCGTATAGCTGAAAACCTGGGAAATCTAAAAGTGGTTGTGCACGATGTAATAAAACCATTAGATTTTAATTCAGAATTTGATCTTATCTATTCAAATTTAGCCTTACAATTCTTTGATCTAAATCAACTTGGGGCTATATTTGATAATATTAATAAAATTATGCAAAAAAATTCTTTATTTTTATTCTCAACAAAAAAATCTGGTGATAAATATCATAATTTTGGTACAAAGATTAATGATGATACTTTTGAATATAATAGAATTAAAAGATATTTCTTTGATCAGGATTCATTAAGAGCTCTGCTTGAAAAAAATTTCAAGATATTAATTTTTGATTCCGCTCAACATGAAAATCTTGATAAATCTGTAAGTAAGTGGTGGAAAATTTTAGTTCAAAAAAAATAATCTTTTCTGATTTCTTTATTATTTTATTAATTCATTATATAATATTATAATATTTTTTACTAATATTATTGCTACATATATCCCATTTTTTTCAATTCAAATTCAATTTTTTGTAGTTCTTCCGGATTTTCTTCATCTTGTAAAAAATTATCATTTTGCATTTCCATTAACATTTGTTCAAACCGTGTTACTAGTTCTTCATTTGTTTTTGCAATATTATTATTTTCAAAAGGATCATTTTTTAGATCATACAGATTAACATTTTCGTTCATATTGTTTTCTGCCCGAAAGTATTTGTATTTACTTGTTCTTAATCCAACACTATCTAACGGAGACGGTTTTTCATATGGCATAGTATGCAAATAAATTGGATGCTCCTTTTGTGAATTTCCGTTAATTAGTGGAACCAAACTTCTTCCATCAGTTGTTATGTTAAATGGAGGCAGATCTATCAACCCACAAATTGTAGGGAAAATATCTGCCAAAGATACTTGTTGTGAAATAATCATTTGTGGGAGTTTAATGCCAGAAAAAATCAGCGGAACGCGGATTAGCTCATCAAAAAGTGATAACGTATAGTGAGGATCCCTAGAGCGTTTTTGGTATGGTGTTAATTCGGTATTTGAGTATGTTAGTTTAGCTTTTCCAATCGTATTTTTTACTCTCCCAAAAATTTTTCCTCCTATCTTATGAGTTGATGCTGGTAAATGCTTTCTTCCAAATTTGGTAGCAGAATTAAATTTTGGTTGAAAATCCGAGTAACCCTTGTCATCAAATGGAATCCTTTCTCCATGATCCCCAGTAATAACCAAAAGCGTTTTTTCAATATCGATTTTTGTTAAAATTTTTCCTAGCCAGTAATCTATTGAAGAAACAGTTCTAGCATACATGTTAGAACCAAATTCTTCATTATCAAATTTCTCAATCCCAATTGGTTTGTTTCCTTCACGAAGTGGATGGATATCAAATATATGAAAATAACAAAAATAAGGTTCTTGCTTTTCTGTGGATTCCAATACACGAGTAATTCTTTCAGTTAATCCTGTAGGTAAGGTTTCAGGTGGCGCATTATCCTCAATCCAATGAAAACTATTGTTTTTATTTTCAAAATACCGTCGTAATGAATTAAAAGATGTGAAATTAGGAAAAATTCCATAAATATGATAACCATTTTTTTTTAAAATATCAATAAAATTATTTTGGTTTAAAACTAATTTTCTATATTTAGCAGCATTGCTGACCTGAAAATTTGATGTAAATAATGTGTTAAGTGAAGTAATAGTTCCATCCGCAGATGAAACTGCTTGTTCACAAAAGATTCCGTTTTTAATTAACGAGTCAATGTTTGGGGTTTTACAAGTTCTATTGTTCCCGTAAAATTGATCTGCTCTTAGCCCATCAATTAGAAAAAATATTATGTTCGGATACATTGATTATTCTTCAATACTACGAATTAGCTGAAAAGATTCTGCCATTTTTAACGAACTTTCTACACCGCGTTGTATGGCCAAGTTTTCAATTGCCTTAATTGAACGTGGGTGAGGGAATTTCATTACTTCTGTTTTATACATTTTAAAGGCTTTAATTTTATGCGAAAACTCTTTTTCAATGTTTTCATATACAGAAGGATGGAATGGTTCTCTAACTGGACCTGGTAATTCATAGCATAAAAGTTTCTTAACAGAACTTGAAAATGGCCGTGTAATAACCAATGCTGACTCGAAAACTTTTTGGTGATCTTTGTTCAGATCGTGTGACGGTGGAGAATAAACAATACTTGGTTTAAATTTTTTTATAATTTTCTCCAACTGCTTGTTAATTTCTAGATGGGGAACTGAATCGAGTCTCATATCCGGATAATCCAAAAACTGTATTTTTGAAATACCTAAAATTTTAGCTGATTTTTTGCATGCATCACTTCTAACCTTGATCATTTTTTTATCAGAATATTGAGACGATGTTCCCTCTGACACAACACAAAGCCAAATTTTATTGGTTCGACTTAGTTTTTTTATTGTTGCACCCATTCCTAAAACCTCATCATCAGGATGTGCGCTAATCACAAGAATGTTCAATCCTATTCACTTCTTCTCCATTAATAATAATTTTAACTAATCATTTATTCGTAGATTCAAAAAACTTGGTAATTGTATCAATAATATAGTTTATCTCTTCTTTCTGTAAAGTTGGAAACATAGGTAATGCCAATATTTGCTTGGAGATCTTTTCAGTATTAGGTAGGTTTAAAGAACCATATCCAATTTTACTAAAAAACATGGTTTTATGTACAGGCTTGAAGAATACTCTTGTCATAATTCCCTTAGATGCAAGAAAATTCATTAGTTTTGCTCTTACAGTAGAATTACGCAATAATATGGGATAAAATTGGTAAACATGCTTGAAACCAGGTAGTTCTTCTTGAAGGCTTATTTCTTTAATATTTTTTAATTTTGATTGGTAATATTTGGCATTATTTCTTCGCATATCTATTATTTTTTCAATTTTATCCAATTGTGATAATCCCAACGCAGCTGTAATACTTGACATTCTCCAATTATATCCCAAGGAAAAATAATCATGATCTTGCATTGACGAGAAATATCCAGAATGAAGCTGACGTCCGTGTGAGCGTATTAATTTTATTTTTTCATATAGTTCTTTTGAATCAGTACATAATGCTCCGCCTTCACCAGTTGTTAAAATTTTATTACCAGCAAAACTAAAAATCGAAACAGTCCCAAAAGAACCAATTTTTCTACCGTTTAGGCTAGCACCAAATGACTCAGCGGCATCTTCAATTAGATAAAATTTATTTTTATTTGAAATTTCTTTAATTTCATTAATTTTACATGGCAAACCGCCATAATGTATAGGAATTACAGCTTTGGTTTTTTTAGAAATTTTAGACTCTAAATCCTTAGGATCCATTCCATAAGTTTGCATTTCTATATCTGCAAACTTGGGTGAAGCCTGAACCATAAGTGGCCAATTTGCGGTTGATATGAAAGTAAATGACGGAACTATTACTTCTGATTTTGCATTTATTCCTAAAGCAATTAATGCTGCATGACCAGCTGAAGTTCCTGAATTGAATGCTATACAATATTTTCTTCCAATATATTGTGCTAAAGATGACTCAAACTTTTCAATTTCGGGACCAATGGCCCAATCCATTCCGCGCTTTAAGACATTTGATACTTGTTTAATGTCATTCTCGTCTGTAAAAACCTTGTATAGTGGAATTTTCCACTTGGTAGTTTTCCCTTTTTTATCTGACAAATTCAATTTTTTAATATGAAATGTATTCATCAATAAGTTCGTTAATTGTTTTGTATAATTTGGATTGTGATATTCTTGGGGCAGTTTCTGAGCTAAACTCTTTCATTGAAAGTTTTTTTCCGTTAACGGTTTTAGATATTTTATACATGCCATTATTACCATGACAGAAAGGTAATTCTTCGTTAGTAATCAAAAATTCATGAAATCGTTCCCTTTCTCTTGATTTAGATATTTTTACTGGTGAGGTATTTCTGTATATTGGAAATCTTGATCCATAAACATGTAACATGCCTTTAGCTAAATCCTCTATTCTAACTGAGGGCATTTTAAGTACGAATGTTTCACCATCTTTCATAGTTTTTGTTACATTAAGTATCATAGAAGAAGCTTCAGAAATAGACATGATAAAGCGCGTCATTCTTTTATCTGTAACAGTAAGAGGTTTTTTCATCTTGATTTGATTCTGAAATATTTGGAATACTGAACCACGTGAACCAATAACATTACCAAATCTAACTATCGCAAATTTTGTCCCGCCTTTTTTAACGTAGGTACTTGCATCTAAAGTGAGTCTTTCCGCCAATAGTTTGCTTCCTCCTAATGTGCTTGTAGGATTTGTTGCCTTATCCGTACTTATGAATATGAATTTTTTAACACCTTCAATGATTGAGGCTTCCAGTATGTTACTCGTTCCAACTACATTAGTTTTAACTGCATCAAAAGGATTGTATTCACAAATATCAATGTGTTTCATAGCTGCAGCATGAAAAACTATATCAATATCTCTGATTGCTAAATTTAATCTGTCCTTATCTCGTACATCACCTACCATAAATTTGTAAATCGAATTCTTGCCCAGGTTTTCTATAGCTTCAACAATAGAATTTTCATCATTTGAAAGAATTCGAATCTCTTTTGGTCTATATTTCGTTAATTGTTTAACAATACCTAAACCAATAGAACCGGTACCACCTGTAATCAGAATATTTTTCCCACTAAATTCTCTTGATAAATTTTGATTTCTATTTTCCATTTTAGTATAATGTTAGCAAAAAACTTCAATTAGATAAACTATGCTTATAATGGATAACGAGAATTTGATATACTACAAAAAATTTTAACAATTAAATGGATGATATTAAAAAAATCATGTCAGGCAAAAACGCATTTGTTATTAGAATGAATCAGATAGTAGATTTTTTAAAATCCGAAGGTATTCCATTAGAAAAATTACATGCGATAGAGATTTTTGGTGGAATTGGAAAAACTGATGTTGTATTAGCAAAAAACGTAAAGACGTTCGAAATTTGGGAGATTGATCAGAAATTGAAACCTCAACTTGAAAAAAGCTTTCCAAATTCAGAAATAAAAATTTGTGATTCCATTGATATTTTAAATAAATCTCAAAAAATTCGAAAATTTGATCTAGTTCTAATTGATAATCCTATGAATGTTTTTGGTATTAAAAAAAATTCGTTTGAATACTGCGAACATTTTGATGTTATAAAAAATATTCCTAAATTAATGGATAAAGAAGTAATCGTGATATTTTTGGTAAATAAAAAACCGTTTTTTTTCAAGAAATTAAAAAAGGAAAATACATTGTGGAGAAAAAGAAGGCAGCAATTTTACGGCAATGTTAATACTAATGATATGAGTGTTGAATTTCTAACTAGTTTTTATACAGAATTGTTCAGGAACATGGGATTGATTACTATTTTCTCAAATATCATTCCTCGGCATAGTCCACACCTTGATTATTTTATTTTCATGTTAAGGAAAAATGAAAATCAAAATGAAAATTCACTGAAAACTTTGGACTGGCTCTCTTTAGATCCCTTATTCTCAAGAAATCAATGAGAGAGTTTTAGAAATATAATCATTCAGTATATTTTTGTAATAATGAATCGTTGAATTTAATTATATCATCGATTATATTGTTAATTTCTTGTTCGCTTAGTTCTGTATAGTGTTTTAAAGCTTGAACAGCTTCATCTCTTGTTACGTCACCAATTGCTCCTAATAGATAACAAACTGTTTCCTTATCATTCATAATATTTCATAATTGAAAGCATATTTACTCTTTTTTATTTTTTAATATTCTAGTTTGATTTTATTTTGTTTGTTTACCCTCTATAACGTCCATGCTGTTAGGACCCATGTTAGCTAACAAATCAATAATTGACAAATTTGGAATAAACGTATCAGCTAAATACTGCTTGTGTGGAGTAGGTTGATAGTTTTGATACACAAGTTTAAGATTATTTTTTTCAATTAACTTTTCATTTAGATAATTTTTTCCACCAATACCAGAAAGATAAGTATCAGCACCTAATGCTTTACATACATTGATAATTCTTTCAGTTGATTTTCCTTTTATTTTTAATTCTGACTCTCTAACAAATTTAGTCTTTATTCCTAACCATTCCACTATTTTTTTGGTAGTTTCGAAGTTTAATTCAAAAAGCATTTTCCAATTTCTCTTGTACAATTTTTCAAAATATTCTTTGTAAAGATGAAAATGTTTTGCGTTGGCATATGAAGTACGAATTTTAGCCCAATGTAAAGATGACCAATCAATTTCGTTATTAATTTCAACTTCTGAACTACGCGAAAATTTATGTGTTTTATTTATTGGAACTGTTATCCATGTCCAACCTTTACTTGTGATAATTTTATTTCTATTAGATCCCTTCGCATATTGAACGTTATCTAATACTACAAATATATCAGATAGTTTGATCTTGTGAAAAAATCCTGGATAAGGGAAATAATTTGGCTGGTGGACACTTAATATCAAAGTCTATTGTAAGTTGTATTCAATAATGTTATTTTAACTATTGAACAAATGATTGGGGATATTTTAATAGCAGTGATATCACAGAGTTCGTCAATTGAAGTTTAACTTATTATTTGCAATTTCTGAGACAGCTGCTAAAACAGGCGATTTTCGGAGACATTTTATCATTTCACAATTTGCGACTGCACTTAGAAAAAAAGGTATCAATTGTAAGATTATTGATGATCTTGACATTTACGGGAATTCAAAACTAAACAAGAAGTATTTACGATGGATAGCAAAACCACAGAAATTAGAAAGTATCATTAACGAATTCAAGCCGGATATTGTTTTTACGGAGAGAGCAAGTCATTTTAGTTCACTAATCTTGAAATATAAAATTCCGTTAATTATTTTTGTACGTGGAGAAAATATTTTGCCACATTATTGGAGTGATGTCAAATGGAAAAAACAATCTTTAGACAAATCAGTCACAAAGGGACTTGAAACACTTGCAAAACAGAAAATTGCGGATAAATGTTTTAGAGAATCTTTTTTGATTTTGCCAATTTGTCAGTATCTGGAGAAAATTATAACTAAGAACTGTCCAGATAAAGCAGTAAATGTGTTATACCAAGGGATTGATGAATCTGATTGGTTTTCTCAAAAGGGACTTGAGTTAAAACATCCTTGTGTTGGTTTATTACAAGGTGCGGAAATCTGGGAAAAAGCTAAGGAGATGCTTATCTTACCAAAAATAATGGAAAAAATGCCTGACGTTAATTTTTACTGGGTAGGAGACGGACCGTATCGTGATAAAATTCTTCCTGCACTAGAAAAATTTGATAACTTTCATTGGCTGGGTCATTTAAAATATCCAGATGAAGTGAGACAATTTTTTTCAGAAATTGATATTTATGCACTGGTAAGCGGTATAGATATGTCGCCACATACATTATTAGAAGCCGCTTTGATGAAAAAACCCATTATCGCAACTGATGTTGGTGGAATATCAGAGTCGTGTAAGGATGGTGATACATGCTTTTTGATAAAAAAAAATGATTCTAATGACTGGATAAATAAAATTTCAACTTTACTCAATAATAAACCAAAAATGAAAGAAATGGGTAATAGAGGTCATAGTTATGTTATGGAAAATTTTTCTTGGGACAAAATAGCTGATGATTTTATAGGTATTCTAGAATCTAAATTTAATCTTGGCTCTGACAATAAAAATTAAACTATTCGTCCAAGTCCTCTAAAAACTAAACCTGAACTATTTGTAGATGTAAAATCAATTATTCCCCTTGCATCTATTAGGATCGGTGTCTTCATTTTTGCAAACATTTTGAGGTTGATTTTTTGAAATTCCTTGTGAGCTGTTACGATTATCGCTGCGTCAACTTTTGAAAGTACATCATCAATGTTTGATTCAACATTTATTCCAAATACCTCTATGGTCTTATAATAGGGATCATAAATTTTGATTTTTGCACCTAATACATTTAGTTTATTGATGATGATCTCCGCTGGGCTTAATTGAAGATCTTTTACATCCGGCTTATAAGATACACCCAAAATCAGGATGGTGCAATCTTTGATAGATTTGTTGCATTCTTTGAACGCATCTAAAGTAAGATCAATTACATGATCAGGCATTTTTTCATTGATCTTTCTAGCATGCTTTACGATATTTAGCTCTGAATCCATTCTTTTCGCAGTATTCAAAAACTGATATGAGTTAATTGGCAAACATGGACCACCAACACCAGCACCTGGATAATGAATTTGAAAATTATACTTTCGTTTAGCAGCATCCAATACTTTCATGGTATCGATTCCAAGTTTTTCAAACATTAACGATAACTCGTTCACAAAAGCTATATTCACATCTCTAAAAACATTTGTAGTCAGCTTTACTGCATTTGCAGTTTTACAATTTGGCATCATAACTAACTCTACTGAAAATACAAAATCATAGATCAGTGAAATAATTTTTGTAGTTTGTTCATCTACGCCGCCTACTAACCTTGGCAAACTCGTAAAATCATGTAGAATTTCTCCAGGGTTTGCATTTTCCGGACAAACACCAATTGTAAAATCCTTCCCAATAATTAGTCTGTTTGCTCCTTCTATTATTTTGATCAATGTATTCTCAATGAAGCCTGGTTCAATTGTACTTTCAACAACAATTAGAGAATTAGATTGAAGGGTTTGGGCCAGATGTTTACCTACAGATTCAAGTGCGGTGTAATCTGGTATATTATTTTCATCCATAGGTGTGGGTAATGATAATAAAATCAGGTTTGATTTTGAAATTGCCTCGTTAATATTAGTAGTCGCTGTAAAGTTACCATTTTTTCTGGTATTCTTGAATATATCTTCATACCCAGGTTCATCCTTCAGTGGAAAACTTCCTGCATTAATTGAATCCACTAATTTTTCATTAATATCCACACCGATAGTTTTGAGTCCAGCTTTAGCAAATGATAACGCTGTTGGAAGTCCAATTCTTCCTATTCCTACTACACAAACCTTCAAGGATTTTGTTTCTAAAGAATTTCTCACCTCGTTGATATTGTTCATATCTATTTTACCCGATTTTTCCATGATTATTCACTCCAGATTTGATTATATCTTAGCTTTTTAAGAGCTAATATGATTTTGTACTTAATTATTTCCTGTTAAACTATTAAATTGTTTAAAATAGAATAAATTCATTAGAATCTTCTACTGGGAAATCTTATGACAGACTTTGATGAACAATGGAAAAAGGTGATGGATGAAGAACATTTTAACGAAATGAAAGGTAAGTTTGATTTTACGCAAAAACGAGTAGAGGAATTTCAGAAATTAACTGACATAAAAGATAATGGTCTTAATGGAAAAATTTGTTTAGACGCAGGATGTGGTCCTGGAAGATGGACATATGCTATGCAACAATTAGGCGCACAAAAAGTAGATAGTTTTGATGTAAGCTCGGAGGCAATAAAACGCTGTAAGGAAATCAATCCTGATGCATATGTGGGCAGTATTTTTGATCTTAAACCAAATCCTCTTTATGATTTTGTTTTGTCCTGGGGAGTATTACACCATAATAAAAATACGCGTGAGGCTTTTTCAAAAGTAGCTTCGCAAGTAAAGAAGGGTGGCTTGTTACACATAATGGTGTATGATAAGAAATATGATCATGAGTATGATGGATATAGAGGTAAAACCTCTATTGAAAAGCATAAGGAATGGGAAAAATTATCGTTCGAAGGTAAAATCAAAATTTGTGAAAATAAAGTTAAAACTATTGGGGGAGATATTCACGGTTGGTTTGACGCCTTTAATCCAGAAGTTAATTTCAGTTTCACATCAAAAGAAGTAAAAAAATGGTTCGAGGCAGAAGGATTCCATAAAATAAAATTAAGAGTAAAAAGTCATTTTAATTCCATTCCTACATCTCAGGTCAATATGAATGGGATAAAATCTTAATACAAAAAACAAGGGTTGAATATTAATTTAGTCTAGTATTTGCATCCATCTCTTTTGTCACAAATAATCTATACCATATTTCGAATGCTAGCAACCCCAGAAATTTATTGATGTATCGTACATCCAAATCGCTACGATTGATATGACATGTTATCCATTTTTTATTAATCCATCCATCATTAACAATAGAAGAATCCAGCAAGTATTCTGTACAGATAGACTTTCCATATGATTCCCAAAGATTTTTTGTGTCAACATTAAAACCTAATTTTTGATCAGGAACAAATGATATAGCGTTGTACTTTTCGAGTAGTTCTCGTAAGAGTAATTTACCTAAATTTTTATTTTGATCATATTTTTGTATATTAGGAATACGAGTTGCAAACGAAATAATAAGATCTGACAACAATGGACTGATGCCTTCTACTTGGAAATGATTTAATATTCGTGTATTAACTGGACTAAAATTATACAGGAGCTTCCCGTTGTAATCAGCCAGAAAAACCTGATCCAAAGACGGTAGCGAGTTATCAAAATAAGGTAATAGTGTATCATAGATAGCATCCCACGTGAATTCTGCTTTTGCGTCAAAAAGATCTTCCTGATCGGGAACTCTATCACGTTCATGACATTGTAAATATGCCTTCACCTTTTCCAGAGGAGTAGAATTCTGTGTTGTAATGGAAAGAAATTTCTCATATCTGAAGGTATAACCGCCAAATAGTTCATCGCCTCCATCACCGGATACTAAATGTTTAGACAGGGATTGCGACTTTTTTACTACATGATACCAATGCAAGTCCCAAAATGGCATTTTAATTATACTTATGGCCTTGGGCAGTTCTTCTAGATAATTTTCAAGATAAACTATGTTATGATTTGCTCCAAAATTTTCTGCAATTTTTGCAGCTACAGATGACTCGTCAGTGCTTTTTGCAAATTTTATTGTTATCGCTTCAATTTCAATGTCTGGAAATCGCTTTCTTAACATTGCTAAAATTAAAGTAGAATCTACTCCTCCACTCAATGCAATAGAAATTTTTTTTGTTTTGCTATATTCAATTTTTTCATTGAGTGAATTTAAAATTGAGTTTTCAATATATTCAGTAGAGACCTCTGCGGAATGACCAAAATCTCCTGATGTTTTTCTTGGTAATAGTGGCTCCAATTTAGGGTTATATCTCAACGTAAGAATATTACAAATTTCAGGTGGATCAGGATGAATAATTGTATATTTGTCAGTAGTCAATTCTAATTCATTCCTCAAATTACACTTTTAATATTACTGATTTTTCCCATTACTGGTATAATATTGTTCGAGAGTAATGAGTGTTAAAATTTAAAAACAGAAATAATAAAGTTAAGATGATTTTTATGATTAAATCAGTTATAACCGCTGCTGGAAAGGGTACGAGACTTCTTCCTATAACTAAGGAACTTCCCAAAGAAATGATGCCAATTTTTTCTAAAATATACGGTAAGAATCTCATTGTTATTCCTTTGCTACAATTTATTTTTGAACAACTATATGCTGTTGGAATAAGAGATTATTGTCTTGTGGTAGGTAGAGAAAAAAGATCAATTGAGGATCATTTCACGCCGGACGAAACTTATCTTAATGATCTTTCAAAAAAGAACAAGGTTTTGATGTCTAATTTCTATAAAAGATTAGAAAAATCACATCTTATATGGACAAATCAAAACAAGCCACTGGGATTCGGAGATGCTGTAAAACGTGCTGAAAGATATGTAGGAAAGGATGATTTTATTGTGCATGGTGGAGACGTTTCTATTATAGGTGGTTACAAACATCCTGTTTTAAGATTAATCAAAACTGCAAAAGATGATCCATCCATAGCTGCCGTACTCCTTTGTAAAAAAATAAAGGATCCTAAAAGATATGGAGTTCCAAAAGTGAAAAAGATTTCATCATCAACTTATTTAGTTGAAAAAGTTGAAGAAAAACCAAATAAGCCTAAATCAAATTTCGGAATATTACCAATTTACTTTTTCAGACCAAAAATATTTGAATCTCTAAAAAACATAAAACCAGATAAGAATAATGAATTGCAATTGACTGATGCAATACAAAATCTAATCGAACTGGGTGAAAAAGTGATTGCTATTCCTATCAAATCAAATGAAATTGAAATCGATATTGGAACGGCTGAGACCTACAAACATGCATTAGAAACTACGTATAAAATAGCATAATTTTTAACATCTGGTAAGTTTGTTGGGATATGAAAATTGGAATAATTGGTTTAGGATTCGTTGGTTTATCTTTTGCGTCTGTACTAACCTCTAAAGGACATTCAATTATTGGAGTGGATACTGATAAGGAAAAATTAGAAAAAATAAAGAATGGAATAGTTCCATTTTATGAGCCGAAGTTACAATCACTGCTTAGGAGATCTCTAAATGCTGGTCTTGAAGTATCATCAAACATTTTAGCCATAAAAAAATGTAATCTGATCTTTGTTACTGTTGGAACACCACAGAAAAGGAATGGAGAAATCGATTTAACAATGATTAAAAATGTAACAAATAAAATTGGAAAATTACTTTCTAAAACTAAGCATAAACCAATTATTATAATAAAAAGTACTGTAATTCCTGGAACAACACAGAATGTAATACTTCCAATTTTACAACGTATATCGAGAAAGAATGTAGGAAAGGGTTTCGGTCTTCTAACCAATCCAGAATTTTTAAGGGAAACTATGGCAGTCAATGATACACTACATCCACATGTTATTGTATTGGGTGGGAATAATGACATATTTCTAAAAAAAGTTAGAAGATTCTATTCTAATTTACATCATGGTGTTCCTATAGTATTAACAAATTATAGTACAGCTGAAATTATAAAATATGCAAATAATTCATTTTTGGCTACTAAGATTAGTTTTATCAATCAAATAGCAAGTATTTGTGAAGAAATTCCAGGTGCAAATATTGATGATGTAGCAAAAACCATTGGCTTAGATCCTAGAATAGGTAATCTGTTTCTTGATGCTGGACCAGGATATGGTGGCTCGTGTTTACCAAAGGATGTTAAGGCAATCATAAATTTTTCAACTAAAGCAGGGATTATTCCTACCTTACTTACTGCTGTTGAAAAAACAAACAAGCAACAAATTAACAGCATAATAAAATTAATTAAACAAAATATTGGAAAAATTCATGGGAGAAAAATTGCAGTACTAGGAATTGCGTTTAAGCCTGAAACAGATGACATACGAGACTCTGTAAGTGTTGAACTCGTAAACAGACTGATAAAATTGGGAGCTAAGATAACAATACATGATCCAAAAGCAATTGAAAATGCAAAGAAAATTTTCAATAATAAAATAAAATATCAAAAATCTGTTTCCACTGCAGTAAAAGATTGTAAATGTGCAATTATTATGACTGCTTGGAAACAGTATGAAAAAATCAATAATAAAACCATTGAACAAATGGCTAAAAAATTCATAATAGATAGTCGGAGAATTATTTCTGATAAAAAACTGAACGCAAAATATTTCGCTATTGGTCTAGGTCAAAAACTATGAAAATTCTTGTAACAGGTGGAGCTGGTTTTATTGGAAGCCATATTACGGAATATCTTGTTCAACGTGGAGATGACATAACAGTTTTAGATAATCTGAATACTGGTCAGACAGAAAATTTGTCAAAAGTTGATAATGATATAAATTTTGTAAATGGAGATATTAGAGATTATAAACTTCTTGAGGGATTAGTCAATGATTTTGATGGTGTTTTCCATGAAGCTGCACTTGCATCTGTTCAACAGTCGTTTAAAATGCAAGATGAATATTCTGATGTAAATGTAAACGGGACAGAAAATATACTAAAACTAGCAAAGGAGTATGGATTCAAAGTTGTTTACGCTAGTTCCTCAAGTGTTTATGGAAATCCTAAACATATACCAATTAAGGAGGATGACGATAGAAATCCACTAAATCCATATGCTAAGACAAAACTCGAGGATGAATTACTTGCAAAAAAATATTCTGAAATGGGTGTGCAAGTAATAGGTCTTCGTTACTTCAATGTTTTTGGGAAAAGACAATCAAAAGAATATGCAGGAGTGATAAAACTATTTTTAGAAAAAATTCAACAAAATAAGGATCTAAAAATTAATGGTGATGGCTTACAAACTAGGGACTTCGTGTATATCGAGGACGTAGTTAAAGCGAATATTTTGGCAATGGATAGTAACATAAAACACGAATTTCTTAATGTTGGAACTGGTTCTTCTATATCTATTCTGGATCTAGCTAATGTGTGTATTAAGGCGTCAGGTT
>Ga0315334_10001474_pt1 | contig 14540 bp, 14 predicted proteins | sample M150034915metaG_FD_205555 | JGI IMG/M metagenome (GOLD analysis project Ga0315334, IMG submission 205555) | Ammonia-oxidizing marine archaeal communities from Monterey Bay, California, United States - M1 500m 34915 | ecosystem: Environmental > Aquatic > Marine > Intertidal zone | place: USA... | reverse complement strand
TAGTATCAAATAATGCAGTAATCAGAGCAGTTTGGTTTGGCTGGATAGTAAGGTGATTCACTTTTAATTTAATTGAACTATCCTCATTGGATAAAATTAATTTTATTTGATCTCTCGAATTATTTGTAATCTCAAAAACGGAGCTAATAACCTCACCGCTTTTTCTTTCTTTCACTGTATTTACCAGTGATTTTGACGATAAAGGGAACACAGTTTTATCTTTTTTAATGGTCATGCTTTCAATTTCAATTTTTCGTTCAATTCCAGCTGCCTTGGAAAATACAGATTCATTTTGAATGATCACATCGTCACTGGTTTTTTGATTTGCTGCATATTCACCAAAAGGAGCGAATGAAAAACTTAAGCTTCCTTTTTCATTAGATGAGCTATTCATATATTTCTTAAAGACAGCATCATCTACTTTGCTGAAATAATTAATTAAAGAAGAAATCCTTCTTTGAGTGAGGTTCACATTATATGAAGTTTTTGCAACGGGACTTGCAAAACCTCTCACAAAAATTGATATCTCAGAACCGGCTTTTAATTCTTCTAACACTAGGTTCTTAAATAAATCAAGATCCTTGGCGCCTTTGTCTACGTCGTTAATAAAAAACCCATCGAGCTCTAGTACCAATTTTTGAGCTTCTTGAGCAGGTAACCCTTTTGCCACCTCTGTTTTGTAGTAGTCGTATTTTTCAACATACTTGGAATAGGTATTCATGTAGTTTTGCTTCGTAGTCCTTCTCAATGTGGAGGCATCTGGTTCATCATTTCTGAAATAAAGAGTAATTGGCAGAATTTTGGTAATTATCTCCTCAATAGTTATTGTGTCTTCTATTATTGTATCCGTAATTAATTCAATTGTGGGGTAAGAAGCATAGATATCACTACAGCATGTAGGGTTTTTCGAGTAAAAACCACCTAATCGATTAGAAGCCAAATACGTGGTATCATTATGCCTGAAATAATACATGTCATTTGCAGGGCTATTAATTGGTTCGCGAGCATTTATCGGACTGGAAAAGACTCCATCGATATATATACTGTAATGAACATCCTGTCCGCCAAAACCGTTGTGCCAAGTCGAAGAAAAATAGAGCCTATTTTCTTTAGAGTCATACCAGGGCGAGATTTCATTTTCATAGGTATTTACTATAGAAATGTTGCGGGGTTCCTTGAATTGAATACCATCAACGCTTTCTGCCATCCAAATGTCTAAGCCCCCAACACTTCCTCTTCTATTCGAGCAAAAGAAAAGGTAGTCTACACCATCAATATTAGCCACCCTTGGCATGGTACTGTTTTTCCCGTGTTGATTAATGGATGTACCTAGCGTATCTAAAATTTGAAATTTACCATCTATATAACTGGTAACAACAATTTTGCAGGTATAGCTGAACCCATTATCGTTGCATGTGCTATAATAAAATTTGGTTCCATCACTTGAAAAGGAACCATTTCCGTAATTATTTTCATCATTGAGAAGATCTTCATTGATTTTAAAGGCTTTAAATTCACCAAGGCTATCCAGCTCTGAATAGTATAATTTGTTTCTGTAAGATTGGCTGTATACCTCTTCCTGCAGACTTAAAGAGTCCGCTTTTAAAGAGGAGAAAACAAGCTTGTTGTCTTTGAAGTCATGTGGAAACTCAGCATCATAAGAGTTGACGGTTAAAGGAAGGTGAATTAATGAATCAATTTGCTCATTTCGATTTTCTATTGCCCATTTAATTGATTCAACCTCTCTTTTTGATTTTTTGTAAAACCAGGAGACACTCTTATTACTTAATTTTTTTACACTAAGCTTAATTGTTTTTAAAGCTTGTTCATAATTTCCACTTTGCTTTTGCATCAACCCTAGATTGAGCAAACTGTTTTCATAAATTGTAGTTTGTTCTCGAGCGTATACTTTGCCATAGTATTTTTCTGCCTCTACATAGTTTTTATAAGCCTTTTGAGTTTCTGCATATTTCCACAACAGTTCAATTGAGTTTGAGTCTTGATCGAGAGCTTGTTTGTAGAAAGCCAAGGCGTAATAATAATCACCCTGTTTGTATTGCTCATCAGCAAAGGAAATTATCTTCTTTAGTTTATTCTGCGCCGTGCCAGAACAAATCCCAACTAAAATAAATACAAGTGTTAAATATAATCTGGACATACCCTGTGAATGATACGTTTTGGTTTAAATTTTCTAATAATATAACGAACTGCAAATTCGATTCCCCCTCTCATATGGCTCGCAGGCACTAATTTAGAGAAGTTGATGTCATAACTGATCCCAAAGAATAAATCCTGATAATCATATCCAAAACTTAAATATGCGGCATCCGCATTTCTGTACCAGATACCTCCATATAATGCGGAGTAAATGTCCTTTTTACGATCCAAATAATATTTACCAGAGCCACCGACAACCAGTTCTTTATACACACCTTGTGTAGAAAACTGAGCACTTGGAATAAGATCCCACTTTTCGTTGAGCTGAAAAGTCCCTTTTACAAAACCATTAACCCTGATTTCTCTTGGAATTTCTAAATCATAAAACCCTTGATGAGGGCGGTTCAGATTAAATGCACCGACGCCTGCTAAAACTTTAAATCTATTGTCTCTGTACCATTCATATACAAGTCCTGCTCCTAGAGACATATTCGTTTTACGCGAGCTTTGATTGTTTTCAAAAGTGGGCGCTCCAGGATTAAAAACATAGCCATTATACTGGGTATCAAAATAGAGCGCATCCCAATTAATTTGACGATGATTCATACCAAAATTAATTCCAGGACGAATGACGTGGGTGGAATCTCCCGTAAGCTTTATAGCGTAGGAGATATTTCCTTGTACTTCAACTGTTCTAAATTTACCATCTCCTGCTTGGTCATTAAACAGATTAATTCCGAATCCAATATTTTTGAATTTTGCGTCAGCAGACATCGAAAATGTATTAAAAGGTACAGTTACACTTCTCCATTGATCTCTAAAATTCCCGATTAAACGAAAATCACCATCAAAATGACCTGCATGAGCGGGGTTTTGAAATAACTGATTGTCATTAAATTGAGACCAGTGAATATCCTGTGATGTTATAGAATTAGCTATAAATACAAAAATTATTACTGGAAGATAAAGGAGTTTCATCTTTTTCCGGATTTGTAATCTAAGTTACAATAAAAAAATTGAAAAATAAACTATGGTGTAGCCAAGGAAACCGGGACAATTTCACCGTTTCGTAATTTGCCTTGATTTAGTGCAAAATCATAAATATATGAAGCCATTTCTTCAGGTTTTACTTTAGCTTGATATCCGGGAAATGCCTTTTCCAGCATGTCGGTTTGAACCGCACCAAGACATAGGCAATTCATATGAGTATGGCTATCCTTGTATTCTTCTGCAAAAACTTCTGTAAAGCCACACATTGCAGCTTTTGAGCTGGAATATACTGTAAGTCCTGGAAACTTTGACGAACCCTGAAATCCTCCCATAGAACTTATATTGATAATATGTGCAAATTCTTTATTTAGATGAGGAAGACAATGCTGTATGAATTCCATAATTCCCAGTATATTAATTTGAAAAGATTTTAAAAAATCTTCCCTATTCATTTCTTGAAACGGTTTATTTACTAAATAACCAGCGTTATTTATAAGAATATCAATGGGGCCTTTGTCAGAAAGTATGTTCTTTATATCTATAGCATTGAGTTTCTCTAAATCTAAATAATGAGAGCTGACATTTTTATACTTCTCAAATTGCTCATCCATGAGCTCTGTTTTTCTTGAAAGAGCAATGATCTTGTTATTTTCAGAATTTGCCGCTTTTTCGACCAGTGCTTTTCCAATACCTGTACTCGCACCTACAATTACTATCTTTTTATTCATCATAAGTGATTTTTAAGATCTCGCTGGTTGGATGCGATTGACACGTCAAAATATATCCTTCCTCTACTTCCTCATCTGTAAGAGAATAATTAAGAGTCATAGATACAGAGCCTTCCAAAACTTTTGCTTTACACGAGCAACAGACACCTCCACGACAAGAAAATGGTGCATCAAGTCCTTGTTCTTCGACAGCATCTAAAACGGAACTGCCTTTACTGTCTAATTCAAATGTTTCTTCTTCCTCGTCAAGGATAACTGTAACGGACGACATACCCACATAATTCCCCGTGTTTTCCGGCTCAGCAGGCTTTGTAGGAGTTGTAAATAATTCGTATATGATCTTTTTCTCAGCTACACCAAAGAACTTTAGGGTATCAATACATGTGTGAATCATCTCTTCAGGCCCACAAATTAAAAAACAGTCGTTTTTTAAAATGCTTAAATCGTCTTTAATTAATTTTGTTAATGAAGCTTTATCAATTCTCCCTTCAAAAGAACCCTCATTTTTTTCAAAGTCATAAAAATAGTGTGCAGATTTGAGAGAAAGCTTTTTAATTTCATCCAGAAAGAGGGCTTCTTTAGATGTTTTGTTGCCATAAATAAAATGTACTTCTTGATGGTCTGCTTTCGATTTTAAAATAGACATTATGGGTGTGATACCGCTACCAGCCGCAATAGCAGTAAAGCTATTTGTTCCTTTGGGAAGAACAAAATTTCCCTGTGGAGCCGCAACTGAAATAGGTTCTTCAATAGTTTTTATGTCATTAAACCAGTTGGACACCACGCCACCTTCAACCCGTTTTATAGCAATTTTTATGGTTTCATCCGGATGACTGCAAATGGAATAGGATCTTCTGTATTCCTTTTTTTCAATAATTACAATTAAGTTAAGGTACTGTCCCGGTTTAAATTTAAACGTTGATCGCAACTCTTCAGGGATTGAAAACTCAACGGTTACTGCTTTTGAATTCAGCGGTATAATTCGAGTTACATTCAGAGAATAATATCCCTTGTGATTCTTAGATTGTTTTTTACCAAAAAGCCCAAATACACCCATAGTTTAATTGTCAAATGAAATAATTACTTTCTCTGATGTCGGATGAGATTGACATGTTAAAACATACCCTGCATCAATTTCTTCTTGTTCTAGGCCATAATGGACATCCATATGAACAGAACCCTCCAGTACCTTTGCTTTGCAAGTACAACAAACCCCGCCTTTACACGCAAAAGGAACATCTACACCAATTTTATGTGCAGCCTCGAGAATACTATCATGATTCGAATTTAAAGGAAATTTAAATTCATCTCCATCCATTATTAATTCAATATTGCTGTCAAAAGACGCTGCGTTTACTGTGCTTTTTTGTTCGGTTTTCTTTAATGAAGTTCCAAACAGTTCGAGATGAATATTTTTCTTATCAATGTTTTTATCCAACATGAATTCTCGAATTCCAAGTGTCATTTCTTCAGGACCACAGATATAGATATCATGAATGTGAATTGAAGCCAAAAAGGCATTGTACAATTCCTCACATTTTTCCTTGTCAATTCTCCCCTTTTGAATGGCATTTCCAAGATTTTCTTTTGAAAATACATGAATGACATTAATTCTAGTTAAATACAAATTTTTTAAAGATTCAATTTCTTCACGGAAGATAACAGAATGAAATCCTTTATTTCCATAAAACAAAACGACTCTACTTTCAGGTTCATGTCTTAAGATACTTTTGACAATAGAAATTATAGGAGTTATTCCACTGCCTGCTGCAAACAATACGTAATTTTTTTGAGCTGTTTTATCAGGAATATGCTTAAAATTACCTGATGGCACCATACAATCAATAGTATCTCCTGGATTAATAGATGTATTTGCATAAGATGAGAACTTTCCATTCTCAACACATTTTATAGCTACTTTATGTTTTCCAGAAGATGGTTCCGAGCAAAGAGAATAAGATCTTCTCACCTCTTCTCCATCAATTGACTTTTTAAAGGTCAAATATTGACCAGAAAGGTATTCAAATTGATTTTTATATGAATCAGGGATTAAAAATGAAATAGAAACACAATCTGATGTTTCTTTAATGACTTCTTCAATTGTTATCGTATAAAATTCAGGATTCATAAAATATCATTGGTAATTAACGCCAAATTTAATGAATCTATTTCTGTACACAAGCGAAAGAAAACATTGTTGACGTGCATTTGTTTTTAGAAGGCGTAGTTTATATTTATATTTGTGAAGCAAAGCTTTATTATATGAAGAAATTAGACATTAAAGCACTTCAAGAAAATTTTCAGGGTAAAATTGATAGAGATATTAAGATTGAACCGAATGATTGGATGCCTGATGAGTATAGAACTACTTTAATTCGCCAAATTTCTCAGCATGCACATTCAGAGGTAGTGGGAATGCTTCCCGAAGGAAACTGGATTACTAGAGCACCAAACCTAAGAAGAAAAGCTGTCCTGCTTGCTAAAGTTCAGGATGAAGCTGGACATGGTCTTTATTTGTACTGTGCAACGGAAACGCTTGGAGCGGATAGAGAAGAGACTATTGATGATCTGCATTCTGGAAAAGCGAAATATTCATCAATATTTAATTATCCCACATTAACTTGGGCAGATATGGGAGCAATTGGCTGGTTAGTAGATGGAGCTGCGATTATGAATCAGGTTCCTCTGTGCCGATGCTCATACGGTCCATATGCGCGTGCTATGGTACGCGTGTGTAAGGAAGAGTCATTTCATCAAAGACAGGGTTTTGAAATCATGACAACCTTGGCAAAGGGTACAAAGGCACAAAAGGAGATGGCTCAGGATGCACTAAATCGGTTCTGGTGGCCTGCCTTAATGATGTTTGGCCCCAGTGATTCGGATTCAAAGCATACAGCTCAGTCCATGAAATGGAAAATTAAACGACATACCAATGATGAATTGAGGCAGCAATTTGTGGATGTAACTGTTCCTCAGGCTAAAATTATTGGTTTAACAATACCAGATAAAGATTTGAAGTGGAATGAATCGAAAAACTCGTTTGACTATGGAGTGATTAATTGGGATGAATTCTGGCAGGTTGTTGGAGGAAATGGTCCGTGCAATAAAGAAAGGATTGACGCCAGACGTAAAGCAAAAGAAGAGGGTAAATGGGTGATTGAGGCAGCCATGGCATTTGCGAATAAACGAATTGAAAAGAAATCAGCATAATGAGTATGGAAACAAAAAAAGACTGGCCTCTTTGGGAGGTTTTTATTAGAAGTAAACAGGGTTTAAATCACAAACATGTGGGGAGTTTGCGGGCAGCAGACGCCACAATGGCTATTGAAAATGCCAGAGATGTGTATACCCGTAGACTGGAAGGGATTTCTATTTGGGTAGTTCCTTCAAATTTGATAACGGCTTCAGATCCCTCGGAAGAGGAATCACTTTTTGAACCTGCTGCATCTAAAGTCTACAGACACCCAACTTTTTATGACGTTCCTGATGGGATATCAAATATGTAAATATGACAAGACAACAGGCGTTATTCAATTATGTTTTAAGAATAGGTGATGACAGCTTAATTCTTGGTCAGAGATTAGCTGAATTATGTGGTCACGGTCCAATTTTGGAGGAGGATATAGCATTGACGAATATCTCTCTGGATTTAATTGGACAGGCAACTTTATTCTTGGAATACGCAGGTGCATTAAGCGGTGATAAGAAAAGCAATGATGAGCTGGCATTTTTGCGTCTTGAAAAAGAGTATGTAAATGTGTTATTGGTGGAGCAGCCCAACGGTCATTTTGGAGATACGATTATGCGTCAGTTTTTATTTGATGCCTTTCGGAAACCCTTATTTGAACATCTTCAGAATTCATCTGATGAACAATTGGCTTCAATTTCTGAAAAAGCACTCAAGGAAACAAAATACCATTTAAAGCATTCTTCTGAATGGGTCATCCGACTCGGTGATGGAACCGAAGAATCTCACCTAAAGATTCAGGAGTCCTTAAATACCTTATATAGGTATGCCCATGAATTGTTTTTCAATGACGATTCAGACGCCTTATTAATTCAGGAAGGAATTATTCCAGATTTTTCTGATGTTAAAGAACAGTGGAAAAAAACAATTAGTGAAGTGCTAGAAATGGCTACTATTTCTTTGCCAGATAACAATTGGAAATTTGAGGGAGGACGACTAGGACGTCATACGGAACATATGGGTTTTTTGCTGGCTGATTTGCAGTATATGCAGCGTACCTATCCTAATATGGAATGGTAAAATCTTTAGATTATATCTGGAATTTATTGGAAGAGGTTTTTGACCCGGAGGTTCCCGTTTTATCCGTTGTGGATCTTGGTATTGTTCGCTCTGTGGAGAGGATAAATAACGTTATTCATGTGACCATCACTCCAACATACATTGGATGTCCTGCGATGCAAACCATAGAGAAAGATATTGAAACAAAGCTCCACGAAAATGGAGTTTCAAATTTGCTTATTCAGACCTCTATATCACCAGCATGGACTACGGACTGGATGTCTGAAAAAGGGAAGCTAAAACTAAAAGAATATGGAATTACTCCACCTCAGGATGAACCAGACAAGTCGATTCTTTTTGCTGAACCAGTTATAGTGCCCTGTCCAAGATGTGATTCAAACAATACAAAAATGGTCAGTCGATTTGGAAGCACGGCATGCAAGGCACATTATCAATGCAATCAATGCCTGGAACCATTTGACTATTTTAAATGCTTCAAATAGTTTTCTTTTTCAGAGAAAGCGTATCAAACCAGTATATAAACTTCAATGAAAAGCTATTCGCAGGACCATTGTTTATGGTATTGTTGAGTGTATTCCAGTAGCTTTCAGAAACATTGGTATCAGAGGTAAAGATGGAATTCTTCCAAACCAGATTCAACTCACTTCCCGGAAGAAAAACCCATCGAAAAAACAGATCGATTGTAAAGGCATTGTAATTAATGTCATACGCAGAATTTCCCTCGCTGTCTAATCCGGAATAATCGTTTAATACGCTAAGTCTTCCATTGTCAAGAAGTTCATTGAAATAGTTGTAAGAAAGTATTGAATTGTAATGCCGTAATTTAAAAGTCAATCCGATTCGATTGGTAATGGTGTAATCTAGCCCAATAGATTGTACTGACGTAATCTGATTTCTATTTCCAAAAATAATGGCACTGCTTGTATCTACTGGCTGACCAAAGTTGACCGCGTACCCTTCATTGTTCATTTTATATTCTTGAAACCAGCGATGGGTTAGAATTAACTGATCACTTAACCTAAATCTGGACTCAATTTCGTACATCCATTCATACCAATCATTTCTTTTTACATCCGCATACCCAATTGAAATATCAGCGGCAATTCTCTTTTGATAATTAGATGAAAACCAAAGCCTTGAAAAAGTCCATATGGGTGTAATGAATTTTTTACCCCATACGCGAGGTTCAAAATAATCATGACCCTCCGTTAAGGATCCTTCAATTGTTAATCCTCCACCATTAAAAGAGTTATTCATAAGACGTGTTCCTAGTGACCAAAAAGCTCCTGTATAGACATTTGGAGCATAAAGTCTGTTATATGATAAACCGGTTCTGACCATTACATGATTCAAATTCCATATTCCAGGATTAAAATTTCTGTACCCAAAATTAACTTCTGCCTCTCGTCTGTTATTCACAAGATTGAATCCAAGGTCATTTGGATCATAAGTATCTGATTCTTCAAAATACCCTGTTGAAAATGTATAATTCCCTCTCTGTTTTCCGGCTCGTATTCCCCAATTATGACCCACTTCAGCATTTTCATCAAGCTTAGCCGATAAGGTTGTTAATCCACTTACAAAGTAATTATTGTTATTGCTGTTTATCTTTGCATTGATTCCCGAAACATTTGCATCGTAAAAGCTGCCTTCTCTCCAGACATTCGTGTTGGTAAATGTCACGTAGCTGTTATTTTTTAAATTTTGATCCAGCACTATAACATTAAAATTGCTCAGAGGAGTAACTGTAACCTCTCGTTCTGTGTTGTCTAATAGATTATAAGCCGTTCCTGTTTGAGCCGCAGTAATTCCATTAAATACACCGATTCCAAGGCCATTATTGAGTCGTCCTGAGACTTTACTTGCATTGTATAATTTTGAGGCTTCTGGAACACTTGATAAGACCTCATTTTCTGTGAGCTGATTATTGAGAACCCCGTACGGGGCCTGTATTCCAATTCTTCTGCTGTAAAACAAATCGGACTTATTGAAAAGCTCAGTTCCCTCGGTAAAAAATTGCCTGTTTTCATTGAACTGAATCTCGAAAGGACTAATATTGAGCACCTGACTATCAAAAACCACCTGACCAAAATCAGGAACGAGAGTGACATCTAATGTAAAAGCCTCGTTAATACCGTATTTGATATCCATGCCCCCATTATAAGAGCTTGTCGTTCCATTTTCCTTAGAATAATTGACATAGCTGGATAAATATGGGATTAAAGCCAACCTTAATGGAGGTTCAATGCCTTGAATACCCTCAATAGTACCACTTTCAAGGATATAATTTGAAAGGTCACGATTGACTTTGTTCCATGTGTTTTCCTCTCTTAAGCGACTAATTTGTCGCGAAAAGTTGATATTCCATTCCTGAACGTCTTGTTTTGAAAAGCGTATTGCAGAGTATGGAATTTTGATTTCAGCAAACCATCCATTTTCATTAATCAGAACCTTACTATTCCATACCAGGTTGAGCAGGTCATTAAAGTCTCCATTAAATATTTTGGCGTCCATCTGGACACCTCTACTCGTTAAGCCAAAGAAGAATCCGTTTTGATGGTCATTATACGTGTCCAAGAAAATAGCAAATACATCGAGATTGGGATTGAAATCATCTCTATTAGACAATACGCGTGATACAGAATCACCAACATCATAGCATTTGACTCCAAAATATAAAGCTTCTTCATTATACAGCAAAGCCACTTCTGTCGGTTTACTGGGGGTATTCCCCGGAACTGGTCTTAATTGAATAAATTGAGATTGCCATTGAGCTTGATTCCATACATCTTCATTAAAATGACCATCTAAATCGATTGATTCAGAAGTTTTAAAGGCATTGATATTTCTTTGTCCAAAAGCAGTAATAGTAAGGATCAATAGGACAAAGAAAAAACTAATTTTCATTGTGTAAAAATAACACTTCTAATTCAATTACCATCTCATACCATCTCTAAACAAATAAAAATTAATTTTGTGTATGAATCAATATGAAAGTTTGAAATCACAGCTGGAGGCATTGGATTTTCCTCATGTGTATTTTTTCAAGTTTATTGTACCTAACAAAAACGATAATGTGGCAAAAGTGTCGGCTCTTTATGATTCAACAGCACAGCTAAAACTGAAACCATCAGCAAATGGCAAATTTGTTTCGGTAAGTAATAAACAGGTAATGCTATCTGCAGATGATATAATTGAAATATATAAAAATGCCTCTGAAATTGAGGGTTTAATCGCTTTATAAATATGGTAATAGATATTCTCGTTGTTTCCTTAATCGTATTCGCTATTATTATTGGATATAAGCTTTTATTGAAATGGCTAAGTAAAGGAAGAGTTGATTCTGAAAAATATTGTGTCTTATATAGCACGGAGAGTTTTCAGGTAAATGGTGAAGTGGAATTTTATTTTCAATGCCCAAAAGAAATGCATGTAGATTTCAAAATTTGGATCGGTGATGACAAAGAAATAACTGTGGCATCGCGAAAATTTGAAAGCGGAGGTCACATTATTCGGTATGATAGTACTTCGCTGAAAAATGGGATCTATATTTTTGGTATAGAAACAGAAAGTCAGAAAACTGTAAAGAAATTTGAGATTAAGAATTAAGAATCGTCTTTTTTCTTCTTCTTTTTCACATGCTTAATCTTCTTTCGTTTTTTATCTATTTTATATCGAGATTTTGTAAAATCGTTATCCTCTGATTTTAGATCTTCAAATCGAGCAACAATACCTATACTATGCTGCATGTAATCAGACGACTTGAAAAAATCAATGACTCCAACTTTCGCTGTACTGCATAGCTGTATTCCTATATGCTTTGAAATCCAGAAATTGATTCCTATTCCTATATTTAATGTTAGGCTAACAGGTCGTGCAAGCTCGTCATTGTTATTCCTCATGGATAAACCAATTCCTCCAATTGCAAATGGATCAACAGGGCCTCGATTTAATAATTTGTAAAAAGAATACTTGGAATGAAAATCCATAGAAAACATGCTCCCTGATATTCCGACTCTATCGTTGGTAATTTTTTCCGGATTATATACTGAATAAGCCAGGACAGCTTCAGCACTCCAGCCGTTATAAATGTATTTATCAACTGTAATTTTAGAGGGATAAAAATGAGAATGTAAATTTTGAACAAGAAAAGGATTAAAAGCCTCTCCATCGTCATCTGTTAATACCCATGACATCCCAAACATCCAGCTATAGCTATCTTTGTTTGTAATAGTCTTTGTTGGTTGGGCATAAAGACAGGCAACAAAAAAGAAAGAAACAGTAATTGTGAGAATTGATTTCATCAAATTATTCTAATTAAGGAAACAAAAGTAAGAAATTTAGATGTGAGAATAAGTATTCTTTAGTCTAATTGATTATTATGTAAATTTGTAAGCATATGGCTCGAGTGAAAAGAATTAAATTAGAACTGGATGAGGAAATAGAATTTCCAATTCTTGGGATATCAACAGCTTTACTTGATTATCACCTGGTTTGGAATTTAAATACAAGTTTGGATTTGAGCTTTCAAAAAGAAAATAACTTCTTTACTCTTCCCAATAAAAAGAAAGAACTTAAATCCTATGAATATTATTTACATAAAAACGAAGACGATTTGTCAAAATATTTTTTGGTAAAGAACATTCAGCAAGGATCAGTATTATTTGCGGATAGTGAAAAGTTGGATTTTTTTCTTGTGCTAAGAGAAAATTATATCCAGTCAAAAGAAGATCTGATTCGAGATTTAAGAATGATAAATGGTATTGTTGCAGTTTTTTCTTTTACAAGCAGTGAATTTGAATTCTCGGAATACCTAAATGATTGATAAAATGAAGAGAACGAAAATAGTTGCTACAATAGGACCTTCATCTTCTTCGAAAGATGTTTTACGCGAGATCATAGAAGCTGGAGTTAATGTATGCAGACTAAACTTTTCTCATGGTTCATACAAAGATCACAAGGAAGTGATAAAGTGTATCAGAGAATTAAACGATGAGCTGGTTACCAATGTTGCCATTTTAGCGGATCTGCAAGGCCCAAAAATTCGGACAGATGAGATTCAGGAAGGTGGAGTGGAACTCGAAGCTGGTAAAAATATAGTGATTTCAACTCAAGAACAAATAGGAGATCAAAACGGATTTTCTATAAATTATGCTCAGCTTCCTGCTGATGTTAATGTGGGTGAGCATATTTTGCTGGATGACGGTAAGCTGATTTTAAAAGTTGAATCAAGCGATGGAAAAAAAGAAATCGTTTGTACAGTAATTCAGGGGGGAAACTTAACTTCTAAAAAAGGGGTAAACTTTCCAAATACCAAAATCTCATTACCGAGTTTAACGAGCAAAGACGAGCAGGATCTTGAATTTGCAATTCAGCAGGATGTAGACTGGATAGGACTTTCATTTGTGAGATCAGCAAGAGATATCATTGACCTTAAACACAAAATATCAGTTAGCTCTGCTAAAGCTAAGGTTATCGCAAAAATTGAAAAACCTGAAGCTCTAGATTGTATAGATGATATTATTTCTGAAAGCGACGGTTTAATGGTGGCACGAGGAGATTTAGGTGTTGAAATACCATTTGAGAATGTGCCATTGGCTCAAAAGATGTTGATTTCTAAAGGAATTAAATATGCTAAGCCAGTAATTGTCGCTACTCAAATGATGGAATCAATGATTACTCAAATGTCTCCCACAAGGGCAGAGGTAAATGATGTAGCAAATGCGGTGCTTGATGGAGCCGATGCTGTGATGCTGTCTGCAGAAACATCGGTAGGGAAATATCCCGTTGAGGTAATTAAAACAATGTCAAGAATTATTCTCGAAATGGAATCCCATGATGGAATATATAATAAAGAGGAGGCTCCAGAAAAAAATCAGGAACGATTTATTTCTGATTCCATATGTTTTAATGCATGTAGATTGGCTCAAAGGGTTGGTGTAGATGCAATAATTACCATGTCATTTTCTGGCTATACAGCATTTAAAATTGCATCTCAAAGACCAAAATCACAAATTTTTGTTTTTACGAGCAACAGAAAAATACTCACGCAGCTAAATTTACTATGGGGAGTAAAAGCCTTTTATTACAATAAACGAATAAGTACGGATCATACCATTGCGGATATTAAGTATATCATGAAATCCGAAAAGCACCTTAAACCGGGAGATCTTGTCATCAATATTGCCTCAATTCCTTTGGAAGAGCTTGGTAGCTCGAATATGTTAAAGCTGAGTCATGTGGAGTAGAAGCCAAGCAAATAATTTCTTTTTTTGAAAGTATGAAATTTAATCGGGAGGAAATTAATTTTATCGCTTGTAACTTGCTAAATACACATGAACGAGATCAAAGATGTGAATTCGATCCTGAACCTCACGAATATCGAATAGATGGAATAT
>Ga0315334_10001472_pt1 | contig 14546 bp, 10 predicted proteins | sample M150034915metaG_FD_205555 | JGI IMG/M metagenome (GOLD analysis project Ga0315334, IMG submission 205555) | Ammonia-oxidizing marine archaeal communities from Monterey Bay, California, United States - M1 500m 34915 | ecosystem: Environmental > Aquatic > Marine > Intertidal zone | place: USA... | reverse complement strand
AGAAGACTGCACAAGCAAAAGAAAATCTAGGGAGTAAGTACGGCCCAGCAAGGCAACCCCGCAGGGACGCAGCGAACAAGCTGAAGGCGAATCAAGCGGAGGCAGCTAAGAAAACTACTCCTCCTAGGCAGAGTGGGCCTGATCCACGTGGTTCCTCTGCATCTCACACCAGTCATAAGGCGGCTCGAAGGGACAACCCTCAACAGACTGTAACCAAACACAGAAAGACTACTCAGGAATATCCGAGACTTCCAAAGGATACTACGAAGCCTCTTCAAGGCCCCATGTTACCGCCGTCGTCTTCGAGCAAACTGAAGCCGAAGTTCGGAAAGGAGAAGGTGGCGGTCAAAAGAGACCCAGCATCTGTGAAGAAGAGGGGCGCAGACATGACCAAGGCTGAGAAGGATGCCCGTAAGACAGCTGATCAGGCCTCACGAAAGAAGTCCCACGGCCTGACAGGTAGGGAGAAACTTAAAGCTGCAGATGCAAGCAAGCAGGCCCAGAAGGAAGGCTTAGCATCCAAGAAAAACTTTCTGACACAGGGTAGTAAGGGTCAGAAGCGTAGAGAGAAACTAGGAGCTAAACGTGCTGATAAAGCAGAAAGAAAACAACGTAGATAAACATCATGGTAGAGAGAGTACAATTCAGTGACCAAGACTCAGGCCCAGATGCACCAGAAGAAAATCTGGAAGCATCCGAAGAGACCGTTCAACAACAGGAAGAACCATCCCGACCAGACTGGCTTGCTGACAAGTTTAGCAGTCCAGAAGATATGGCTAAGGCGTATTCGGCTCTTGAAAAGAAGTTCTCTTCAAGGCAAGCGGAAGAGAAAGGCCTCCTTACGGATGCTGATTTTGCCCAGTACAATGAAGAGTACGCTGCCAATGGTAGCCTGACCGACAAGAGCTACGATGCTCTGGGAGCTAAGGGGTTGTCCCGTGACCTTGTAGATAACTACATCAAGGGGCAGACCCAACTCATAGATGCTGAGACCAGTGAGCTAATGGATGTAGCTGGCGGCGAGGATAACTACAAACAGATGACATCTTGGATGTCTGAGAATCTAGATCAAGAGGACATAGACTCTTACAATGAAGCTATAGAAGGCTCTGCCTCACTGGCTAAGATGGCCATCAAAGGCATGTTCGCTCAGTGGTTGCAGTCAGGAGGAACAGGAGAGGGAGGAGAACCTACTCTGTTTCAAGGAGGCCGTACCGCTCAAGAAGGAGGCTACGGATCGATGTTTGATATGCAGCAAGACATGAAGAACCCACTGTATAAAGCAGGGGATACAAAATTCCACGCGCACGTTGAGCGCCGTCTGGCAATGTCAGGCGATTTAACATGATGAAAAAGATACTACTTATCGTAGGTGTAGCGTTGTTCGCAACGACTGCAGGAGCGGAGACCTTTGGAGCAAGCCTCAAGCCTGTCCCGAATGTCACCTTATTCGGCCAGACAATCAAGTGGGGCATCCCCTCCTTGTGCTTAGGGAAAGCAGCGGGGGTTCTCCCTGATGCTAAGGTTTCTGCTGAAGGAGTCAGCTTTAAGCTTCCTTGGATAGCAGTAGACATCCCTCTCCCCTCTCTTATTCTTGGGTTCAAGACTAACAGGGTGGAGCTAAAGCTGGGAGAGGTTGACACAAACCTACGAAAAGGAAAGTAATGCCAGACACTAAACTATCTGTACCAGTGGTAGGCGAAACGGTTAAGAAACCGGGATATAAATCCACTGAATTCTACATGAGCATGTTGGCCGTAGTCGTTGGGGCTGTCGCTTCTTCTGGGATTCTGGATGAAAGCGATGGGCTGACCAAGGTTGTCGGTTTAGTCATGGCTGCTTTAGTAGCGCTAGGTTACACTGGCTCACGACTGACTCTTAAGAAACTAGATAAAGCCAATGGGAACGGTACTTCTAGCAATTCTTAAGGAAATACTTAGTTTACTTTGGAATGAGGCTGCTGAACCAGTTAAAGCATCGGTTGCTCCTGCTGTTCCTCGCAAGTTGCGTGATGCTTGGAAGCAACGGATGCTTGACAAGTGGGAAAAGAGTAGTATTCATTCCAACGAGTGACGCACTGGTTCGTATTGGGCCAGACGTCACAGGTCGAGTCTACCATTGGACAGGCTCAGAGTGGGAACTCTCTAAAAACAGAGTCACTCTGCCTGAAGGATGGTTAGCTGGGCCATTAGATTTGCCCGTAGGGGAAGCCGAATAGCCTGTTACGACAGACAACTTGGACGCAAATCCAAAGGCGTTATGTAATAGACCATAGTGAGTGCTGTGGTCGTTTGTTGTAATTAAATAAAGAAAGGCTAAATTGATATGGCTAACATATTCACCGATAGTGTTGGGCGCGTAGGCGCTCAAGGCAGTACTGGATCAGGTACTGGCGATAGTCTTGCACTCTTTTTAAAGAAGTTTGCAGGAGAAGTTCTCACGGTATTCGATGAGAAAAACATAATGAAACCCCTTCATACGATGCGAACCATCTCGAAGGGTAAATCAGCACAGTTCCCTGTAATCGGGACAGCCAATGCAGGCTACTATACACCGGGGTCTTCGATCTTGGAGAACAGTGGGCCTGCTGCGGGTGGACTCAACAAGTTCGCTCAAACTGAGCAAGTCATTCACATTGATAAAGTTTTGATGGCATCGACCTTCATTGCTTCTATCGATGAGTTGGTTTCTCACTTTGATGTTCGTGCGCCTTACAATCACCAACTCGGTGAAGCTCTGGCTAACGAATTTGATAAGAACGTGTTGAAAGTCGCAGTGAAAACTGGCGGTAAGCAAGGAACCAACACTGGCTCGGAAGATCATACTGATGATTTCGTGCCTGCTGATGCCTTCATTACTGGTCAAACTAAGCTCGGCTCTGTGGTCTACAGTAAGCAATCCACTACTGGATCAGCTACTGCTGCTGCAAAGACGATAGCGAACACCGCACATGCTCGGCCTGCTGCTTCTACTAACGTAGAGGGCGCACTGAGGGCTGCTCCAGACGCTGCTTTTATTAGACGCGCTCTGTTTGAGTCTGCACGTTTGCTTGACGAGAAGGATGTGCCGAAGAGTGATCGGTATGCCATCGTTACTCCTGCTATGTACTACGAGATGGTCAACAACTCGTCTGGTACTGACGTAGTAAGTTCTTCCATGATCAACAAAGACGTTGGTGGTGAAGGTTCTTTGGCTGGAGGTACTATTGTTCGTGTTGCTGGTATCACCCTCTTGGTGAGCAACCATCTTCCGAATAGTAATACGCTGGGTACTAACACTAACCAATGGTTGTCGGCTAGTGCAGGCAATGATTATCGTGCTAAGTACGGTAACTTGGCTGGTATCGTGTTCCAGAAGGGTGGCTTTGCTACCTTGAAACTGATGGACTTAACGATGGAATCTGAATACCTGATTGAACGTCAAGGTAATCTGTTCGTTGCTAAGTACAGCATGGGTCACGGTTCCCTCCGTCCTGAATCAGTGGTTGTATGGTCTGACGGTGTCCGTCCGACTATCGACGCAAACTGGTAAGAAATAGTTCATGTTGGGAACCCTCTGAAACATGGGGGTTCCCTCTTTTTTAATTTGTTATGGCTTACGGATCAAACACAAGCAAGTTGGAGGCAGTCAATCAGATGCTGTCTACCATTGGGCAGTCACGTATCAATGCGCTGGCTAGTGCAGGAGAAGCTAATGATGCCCAAAAAATTTTAGAGGAAGTAGACAAGGCTGTTCAGTCTGAGGGCTGGCACTTCAACAGGTTCAACGATGTTCCTCTTGTTAAAGGTACTGGAAGTATCGGCCACACGAACAACGGCACAGCTATAACCACAAGCACACCTCACTACTTGGTGAAGGATGAGAATGTGATTAACGAGGGAGTCACGTTAACAGTGGCCTCCATCACAAGCAACACTGTGGCAGTACTGAGTGCTGCACCTTCAGTAACTACAACTTACTACGCTGATCGTATTGAAGTACCAACAGATGTCCTGAACATTGACCTATCGATTTATCAGTACGCTGGCATCGACCCAGTCGCTAGAGGTAAGTTCCTCTTTGATCGTAAAGACAGTAGCTACAAGTTTACTGACGATGTTAAGGCAATCATTACATATCAGTTACCTTTTGAAACCACTACGGATACAGGTGAGCCTGCTATCCCTGAGTATGCAAGAAGGTATATCGTAACAAAAGCGGCTCGTATATTTGCAGGGAGACATGTCGGTGATCCCCAGTTGGTGAAGCTAGCCTCCCAAGAAGAGTACGAAGCTCGAATGAATTTAATACACAAAGAGAGTGAGAATGGTGACTACAGTATATTCAACAGTCGCCTGTCTAACTACACCGTAGTGCGTGACGCCTCTACCTCGTATCCCTATGCTGTTATTGCGTAATGCCTTTAGTCAAGAATGCTACAACCAGTCTAGCGCAGGGAGTCAGCCAGCAAGCTGAAGCTCAGCGATTCCCGTCTCAAGCTGAAGAGCAAATCAACGCCTACTCATCACCCATTAAGGGGCTGGTGAAGAGGCCTCCCACTAAGTTCATAAGTCAGATCGATGCTGACACGGGTGGCTCTGCTTTTGTACACACGATTAACAGGGATGCTAATGAGCAGTATGTGCTGGTGGTTAATCCAGACACACAGATAGAGATCAACAGTATAAACTATACCACCAACAAGGTTAATGTCGCAGCGGTTCTCTCAGTCAATGATGCCATCCGGTTCGCGAACGCAGGAGACGGAACGCTTCCAATAGGACTAGAGGCGGGAGTCACCTACTATGTCCTCTCCTCTACAGCTGTAGCAGACACGTGGGATATAACGGTAAGCCACACCAAGGGAGGAAGTATCGTTAATATCGGTAAGGCTGAGATAGACAGCGTAAGGATTACATCTGTTAAAGATAAAGAAACAGGCCAGTGGGTGGATGGTGTGTTTCTGGTCACCTTCGCTGCTAATCATGGGTTTGTGAAGGGGGATAAGGTCAGGATTCAAGGTCTAAATTCCCCCGCCGATACCTTGATATTTGCTACAACAGAGTATGAACTTCGTGTCCCTGATAACTATGATTATCACTATACCTATGCGAGTTCCACCTACTCTGTAGCAACGTGGAGTCCCAACCAGTTTGTGCTGGGCATAGTGGGAGCCGATACTGCGGGTTTGGGAGACAACCTCGGTTACCTTGTAGACAGGAGGTACGAAGCAGTAGGGTCTGTATCTGGCTTTAGGATGTTGGGAGACGCAGGGGCAACACAGCAACACTTTGTATTGCTAGATGGTGCTGGTAATAGAACCCACACTAAAGGTAACAAGCTTCACTGGGACTGGTCTGACGGTGGGACTGAGGCTTTCCCCGTTGATTGGGACGGCACTAAATTGTTGGGTGCTTCGATCCGATTGGGAACTATTGTTGCAACAGGGAAAGCTTACAGAGCCACGATCATTGCGAAGGATGACACCGCTAGGACACTGACTCTTGATCACTATGTCGATCTCAACGATGAGCTTTTTGATTCCCCCGTGCTTCATGAGGACACAGGCGTCCCTTATAATTACAACAAAAGCACCAACCCTAAGTGGCTTTTCATTTCGTACTGGTCAGACACTACCTCCTCTGTTTACAGCGCGGGAAGTAACCCAAGGCAATTCATTGACACCACCACTCCACCTCAGACTTCAGCAAGCTACGTAGGTGCAGACGCTCAAGCCGGTTTTCTCAGAGTAAACAAAGGTGGCATCCAAATCTATGACGCCAAGACCGGAGCAGAGAAGGCGCTTAAAATAGACTCAGGGATCGACTACCTGACAGACGGCAACGACCCTCTAAATAATTTAAAAGCTGTTACGATTGCTGACCACACCTTCCTTGTTAACACCATGCAGACAGTCAGGGCGAAAGGTAACGTCAGGTACTCGAAAAGGTTTGAGGCCTTCCTCACTGTTCGCACTGCAGACTACGGTAAAAAGTACGGAGTAAAAGTAGGTAGTGCAGCCAGTCCTCGTACAACAGACGCCACTGGACTGGATGAAGGTGTGCCTGTTGGGACACTCACAAGTGATGAGGCTTATGTAGATATCGCTGGTTATGATGAGAACATGAAGGGCGATAAATGGATATTTAGAATCAAGGCTAAGGGTGATGACCCAAAGTTTAATAACTGGCAGATAAGAATCCTCCAAAACTGGAAGTGGCAGGGGCCGACAGGAGATGCTCCCAGTGTAGGTCATACTGGTGGGGCAAGTACCTACTCCTCTCCCGCCACACAGTTAGGAAGGGATCAGGGTAAAGCGGGGCGTGTACATTTCGACCTCCTGCCTGCTCCTTATGGTACGGAGTACTGGACTAATCCCGATTTTTATTCTGTCTTGCCGGGGAGCAGAGTTGCTGTCGCTGCGGGTTCCGGTATCAGCGAGGCGTCGATTAACATCTACGTTAACTTTGACTGGGCAAAAAGCGGGGGTGATAAGTGGGTCATTAACCAGCAGTCAAGTGCTGTGGCCCAGAACCAAACCACGGTAGCAGATATTATCGAAATCTTTGAAAAGACTGACTTCCTTAAAGATTGGGAGATAGTTCCCCTAACAGGTACAGCATCTTACACTGAATCCGGTGGTGTGCAGACGCCTACTGTTGCGGTGGAGGCAACATCTGCTGATGATATAGCAAAAGCAAAGAAGTACAGACCTCAGTACACTATTGTAGGAGCGCGGATGGATGACCAACCTGTCAAAGCTACGGTTGGTGGAGAACTAGTGGAGTGGTATCACGGGCGTGAGGAATCTATCCAGCATCATCTTATAGTTGGCACTGGTGGCGAATATTCCACCACTACTGATATCAGGGAGGGCTTCCTGACTCCTTCAGCTAAGGACACCCATATTAAACGTAAGTTTTGGACTTCCAAGGGTGGGCGTAGTGATGATGGAACCGCATGGGACGGTACTGCTGAGTCGCTAATGACAATGGTTCAAGAGGTAGGAGAGTACTGGTACAAGACTCCTAAGTGGACTGGCGAAAAAACCCAGACGGCCACAGGTACTGAACGGATTGCTGAGATGTTAGCCAGCAGTGTTAAGATTGTTCTAGGGCATTGGAGAAACTGGTCAACCGCAAAGAAGGCCAACGGAAGGTCGCTCACATATACACCACAGGGATTTAAAGGAGGCCTAAACTGGCAGACTCAGGAAGCTGGTCTAGGCAAGGAGGAGGCATTCGGCATGACCTATACTTCAGGATCACAGGGCTATCTCTTTGATACCAAAGCTTCAGGGGATAACAGGAGGCTTAAGTATAATGATGACGAGGATAGACCAACCAGTAACTGGACAGTGCAGCAGCAGGGCTACACCATTGCACTCCGCGCTCCCGGTGGGGAGAAGTTTCAGATATCAGTTGAAGACGATCTCGGAGGACAGGGCTTAAAGCTTACATACTTTGAGGTGAGTGAGTCAGCTGACCTCCCTAATATTTGCCGTAATGGACACATTGTAAAAGTTGTCGGAGATGCTAGAGAAGAAGCTGATGATTACTACTTGAGGTTTGAAGCTGATGACCCTACCGAGATGTCAGTACTACAGGAGGGCCGCTGGGTGGAGTGCCTTGGCTATGATCAGACCTACATGATTGACAACTCCACAATGCCTCTCTCACTAGCAAGGAGCTTTGATGAAAGTGGCAATGCAAAGTTCACTCTCAGGGAGGTTGACTGGGTTCCCCGCCAAGCTGGCGACGATAGGTCTAATCCTTTCCCCTCTTTCGTGGGACACAAGCTTAACGATATCTTTCTGTTTAGAAATCGCCTTGGGTTTCTCTCAGGGGAGAACGTAATACTCAGCGAAGCTGGGGAGTACTTCAATTTCTTTAGGTCAACTGTAGCTGCTCTTCTGGATGCTGCCCCTATTGATGTAACAGCCAGTACCAATAAGGTGAGTACACTCAGGAGTGCCATACCCCTCAGTGAACGACTGATTCTTTTCAGCGACCAGACACAATTTACACTAGACGCTGAGCCGTACCTTGCTGTCAAAACGGTTACCGTATCTCCAGCTAACGAGATTGTAACTACGCCTACCTGTAAGCCTGTAGTGGCAGGAAACTCACTGTTCTTTGGGTTTGAGCGGGGGGAGTTTGGAGGAGTGGGCGAGCTAGCCACGTCAAGGCAGGACTCTGATCTACTAGATGCAGGAGATATAAGCAGCCACATTCCCAAGTACATACAGCAGAAGATCAAGAAGATGGCCGCTGCTACGAACGAGGATGTTCTGTGTGCTATAACTGAGCGCACTGATAAGGCTGTCTTATATGTCTACAAGTTCTTTGAGAACCCTACTAATGGCCAACGGGTTCAGTCTGCTTGGTTCCAGTACGAGTTTGGATCAGCTGGCGATTACATCTTGGACATGGACTTCATTGGTAACAAGCTGTACATGGTCATGAAGCGGGGAACAGCTACCTTCATAGAGACGCTGACCTTCGAGGACAACACTAAGGACACGAACATGGACTACGAGGTGTGCTTGGACTTCAGGCTGGATAAGCCTAGCAGTGGGGTTTCCTACACCGGCAACGCAACCGAAGGCACTACCACCGTCACCTTACCAACGGGGTACTTAGTCACAGCAGACATGAAGCTGGTATCTGAAGACTCTGTCCAGTACTCCAGCAGTACAGCAGTAGGGTCTAGTACCTTTACTGTTCCTAAGAATCTCTCATCGAAGGAGTTTTTTATCGGTGTCCCATACACGATGGAATACACCGTCAGTCAACCCTTCCTTAAATCTGACAAGGCTACGGAAACAGCACGCTACCAGATACAACGCGCTATCCTTAGCTACGCTAACGCCCGTTCGTTCACCGTGGATGTGGTTCACAACCCAAAGATGGACTCACCTAACAAGAACACGATTGTAAACACTTACGCAAATGATTCGCTTCACAACGTATTGACCGGAAGCGCTGACCTACAGGAAGGTTTCTTTAAGTTTGGAATCCAAGAAAGAAGTGACCGGCTTCAATTAGTTATAAAAAACGCTACCCCATATCCCTCTGACTTTCTAAGTATTGATTATGAAGCTAGAACATTTTCAAGAGGAAGTAGATGGAGCGGCTAGATGGAACTTTGGAAAATTATATGTTGAACATTCATCTATACGGGATGCCCACTTTATATCCACTCGGTTGCGAAGAGCCGATAAGGAAGAAATTGCTGCCGTCACCATCGAGCCTCCTGTACGAGTGCTTGTCGATGGAATCACGCAGTCAGACCCTTGCTACACCGTCAAGACAGCAGGGGGAGAACCCTGTGGACTCTTTGGCATACGTGACGCTGGGCATCCCCAAAGCGCTGTTGTGTGGATGCTCGGAACTGACGATCTCACTTCCAATGGACTCACTTTCCTCAGACATTCCAGACACTGGTTAGATGAACTCCACAAGAACCATAGACTTTTGTTCAATGTTATTGACGCACGCAACACAGTGCATCGTCGTTGGCTTGACTGGATGGGGTTTGACGAGGTACAAGAGATTGAGAAGTACGGAATAGAACGCAGAAAATTTTACTTATTTAGACGATATGTGTGAACCAGTTTCAATAGGATTAGCGGTGGCATCAGCCGGGATGAAGTATGCCGGTGATCGGCAAAGAGCCAAAGCGGAGGAGGCGTACACGAACGATCTCAATAAGTCCACCATCGAGCAGAACCAAGCTGAGATGGGTAACATTAACCTACGCATGGTTGAGGGTGAGGACATAGCGGCACGAAAGGATGAGGCAATTGTAACAGCCGGGATGAAAACTGAATCCTCTGCGAATGTGGCTAGGGGTGAAAGTGGAGCAGGCGGTCAGTCGATGGACTTGTACATGGATGACTTCAGGGCGCACTCAGCAAAGATGAGGTTCGCTATTTCAAGAGATCAGAAGTCAGATGCGTTTAAGTTTCAGCGTTCAATGGCGCAACAACGGGTAGCAACGTTAGGACAGATTAGATCACAGTCTCGTCCTATAGCTCAGGCAAGTGGTGCTTCAGCTGCGTTGGATGCGGCGGGAAGCGTCATGGCCATAAAGACTGACTACGACAGAGTAAAAGCAATAGAAGCAGGCGCTAAAGCTACAGTATAATGGCCGCTAAAAGAAAACAACGATACTCCCCTGATCCTAACTTAGGCACGCCTTCCACAGGGGGTTCTAATGTCCAGATTCCCACGGCACGGGGAGCAGGCGCAGCACGCCCAACACAGTCTCAGCCTCTTACCCAACTGGGCGCTAGCCTGTCTCGCTTTAACAAAGCTCTGGTTGGCTACCAGATGGGCAAGTACTCGAAGGGGATGGAAGAAGCACAGCAGTATACCGAGGGGATGTCTGCTGAGATCAGTGCTAAATCTTATGGCTTCAGACGGTTCCTGAAAAAGATGGGCTTCAGCCAGTGGAGGAACCCTTGGATATACAGTAAGCAGATTATCACTGTTGCTGAGAACCAAGCTAACAAGGATTTTGCCAACCTCATGACGGATGAAGAGTTCCGCGTCGAACTGCGAGGACTCAAGGAGAACGCAGGCAACGACTATGAGAAGAAAGCAGGAGAGCTTTTTGAAGAATATAGGGCTAAGAAGTTTAGCCGAGAAGCTGAGTTCGAGAAAGAGGGTGCTTACTGGGATATAGGTTACGGAGATGCGTGGACGAAGGAAAAAGACAAAGCCATAAAGGGAGGCCTTATACTTGCTACTGAGTATAAACACTTAAAGTTAAGGAGAGCCTTCTTCGAGGGTGGCCGTGATCAGCTGCATCAGGCCCTAGGCCCAGATGGCGATATAAAAGGATTCAGGAAGCACATCTCTGAGGGCTTCAGTACGGTTCCCTTTGCTGACAACCTAAGCGCATCAACCGCCGTCCTTAAGAACATAATTCTACCCGTCTTTGAAGAGGAGCTAGAAAGGGGAGGTGATCTGGATGAGATCGCTAAGCAATTCAAGATGGTGACCAACATGTCTAGGGACGTCACTAACGAGAAGGGAGTACGGACAGGAGGAGTAAGATTATTTAAGGACACTGGCGCTGACCTCGATCCAAGTGATGAGAACTACTTATCCATACAGGGGATATGGAGGCAGTTGGAAGATAAGTATGAGAAGGCTGGAAGAGATCACTTCAATTCAGTAGCCAGTAGGCAGGGCGAAATATTCAACAAGGTCAAAGCAGACTTACGCTCCCTTCAAAGCTTCAAGGAGCAGCACCAAGTAAAATTTGAGAAGCATGGATTGATGGATTTGCAGTTTCCATTTGACACTTCTGATCCCACGTTGCTTCGTAAAGTGGCCTCTGTATTCGCAGAGGTTTATGCAGATGATGTGGACAAACTGGCTGGTGTGGATAAAGAAGATCAGAGAATATTCTTTGAGATATTTACCCAAATCACAAGCGTAGCTAGCAAAGATGTAGTAACAGGTGAAGAGAATTCACTTGCGGCGAGCCTCACATTCAAGAGGGAAACTGCCAAGATAGTGGGGAATTGGATTGAGATGAGGAACCTCGCTCCTGATATACTCACCTCAATCAACAAGAGTATTACAAAGGGAAAGGCAGGGGCTGGAAGACGCTACCCGAAAGAGTGGCTCGAAGAGATGGGGGCTGCTGGAATCAGGGAGGAATTCTACAATGACCACCCAGATATCAAGATGGGGGCCGCTGCTTGGGCCGCTGCTGTAGACAGGTATTTTGATCCTATTATCAGTGGAGCATTACAACAGACAGCGCACCACCAGCTTCAGGTTATCCAAGGGAAGTACAGAAATCATGATACGGATGAAGATGATCTGCACACCTTGATGGCCCTCAAACAAGACCTTATTGGTAGCGACTCTGAAGCAGCGACATCTCTAAGGACAGAGATAGACAAAATGGCAAGCAGGGTGGCTATACGTAACAATAACGCACCCATGTTTAAAGAGGTTAATGAAGCTACCTATAGGAGTGGCATTGTTGACATGGCGTTTGCTGATTTTCGGGCAGGAGTAAGCGGAAAGGAGTTCGCCACAATAGATGCGCTGGCTAATACAACTGTAAAGTTCCTTGATGAAAGCGGTGACTGGAACGACATGGTTCCTCCTATGCTTCGGGATGCTGCAAAGGAAGCGGTGTCTTGGTTCAAGAATGAATTCTATGACCAGCAGGCAGACGCGGCCATGTCAGCTACGTTAGACCAAGTTGATCCTAATATAAATAAGGAGACATGGTGGGCTAGTAAGGGTCTTGCGCTCTACAAGAAAGACCTGTCGGATCGACTCATTGCTGGAAAGGAACAGCTGTTACAGAGGTATAAGGATAACTCTGAGTTTGCGAGGGCGTTAAAGGAAAGTGGAACCCCAAGGCAACAGGCAGAACGAACGTTCCTTACTCCAGAAGATACTGGAAGAGTAACCAAGCTGAATCAGATTGTTGATGAGCTTCAGGGGTTCTGGAACGAAAAGAAAATGTCATCAGAGATGGCAGTCAAGAACACAACTGCTGGACGTGACCACCCTATGCTGGAGACCTTTTTTGCAGGCCCTAAAGGAAACAAATTTTGGAGGGATGTAAAGGCAGTTAACGCAGCAGCCAAGGAGGCGTTCGAGGATAAGCTGGATACATACGCGGGTGCAGTAACTGACCTTAAGCAGGCTGAAGCTGGTAAGGGTGGCTACTTTCAGAGCCAAGAGAATGCAATTAAGCAGGCCAACGAGAACCTAACATCGGCTAAAATGGCTATTAAGGATCACGTCAAAGCCTTTCAGGTGATTCCTTGGGAAGAGCTTGTTGATAATAATTTCAACCTAAGTGTTGATAATGCGTTTGGGGAACCAATAAAGATCAAGATGACTACGAGTGATCTTAATCTCAATGAGGTTCTTATCTTTGGCAGTCTTGAGGATATTGGCGGGATTACTGAGGAGTGGAATACCCTCACGGAAGGCTTCACGAAGGACAACCCAGACGCACTGCTTGACCCCACCAAGGCTTCTGAAAAACTACAGAAAGTTGCTGGTATCATAAAGGCAGTACACGGGATTGATATTCTTCACCCTGCGTACAAGCAACGTTCTAAGGCAGAAGAAGTCTTAGAGGGTTTGTGGGCCAACCAATCCAATATGCTGATGGCGAAATTCCCTGAGAGAGTTCCGTCAGAGGTATTCAAAGGTTTAGAACACCGCGCTCTTGAGGACTTTATCAACAGTGACCGCACTAAGTTTCAGAATGAAGACATCTTACGCACTGACAAGCAGTGGGTGTCTGGAGTTTTCAGGCAGCGCAGAGACATGCTTGACGGGAAGTATAACGTAGATGACGGCATCACTTACGAGCAGTTTATTAAGCTATACAGACAGTCAGTAGGCAACACGCTCCCTATGTCTCCTTCTAACCTCACCCGCCGGTTGACGTGGACGCCAGCGAGAGAAAAGTGGTATGACAATAACATATCTCTGAGGAAGAAAGGAAAACATCCAAAGGGAGAGAGATGGATTTCATTTAAAGACAGCGTGCGTAACGGAATATCAGACGAGATCGCTAGGGGATCGATGGGGGTTCCTAATCCACACGACAGAAGCAAGGAAGCAAACCGAGTGGACGTTATGCAAAGCCGTGCTGGGAAGTATGGTGAAGAGTGGAACTGGGGGCTTCACAAAGCTCAACAGAAATACATCGGCATCTTGAAGAGAGCGTCTCAATATCCTGAGTCACCGTCACCTGAACTTGCAGAAGCCTTTAACGATCTAGTAATCTCCCTCGGCTCTCAGCGTTACTTGAGGCCTGAAACTAATGACTTAGTACCTAACAAATGGGGTATCACACCTATGTTAATACCGCACAAGCCACCGCCACTTCCATCAGTGATGGATGATCCAACTCCTGATAAACCACAGAAGGAGGAAAAACCATTCGGCGTGGACTCATACCTTAAGCCAAAAGATAAAAAGTAATGCCACTAGGAGATAAAATTTTCGGAGAACAAACCGACAGCTTTAACAGGCTTCAGGATCAGTACAAGAGCTACGAAGGTAGAATCCAAGGTTTAGAGAACCACAAGGTTTACCAGAAGAGACAGCAAGGATGGGGTACAAACCTATTCCAAGGTATGGGCCACGGGATACTTAACGCTGCAGAGAGTACAGCCAACCTGATCCCAGACATTCTGGGAGAAGAGGATCGTTACTTCAGGTTTGCAGATGCTATGCCTGAGAATACGGAATCTGGTCTCAGCACCTTCACTTCTGATATCTTCCAATTCCTTTCAGGAATAGCTATGGGAGGGCCTGTAAAAAGTCTAGGGCAGGGTACTCTTAGATACGGGCTTAAGAAGGTTGGTCGTAAAGCCGCGAAACCAAAGGAACTGGCTGATAAACTAGCACGTAAGAATGCTAAGCGAGGTTCTGTAACATCTAAGAAATTCTGGGAGATAACCAGAGAAGGCGCACTGACGGGTGGTATCGCAGAGTTCATTGCTTTTCGAGGCCAAGACGAGGGCCTCATTCTTGGTAGTTTCTTCGATTCATATCCTGAAATGG
>Ga0315334_10001470_pt1 | contig 14547 bp, 23 predicted proteins | sample M150034915metaG_FD_205555 | JGI IMG/M metagenome (GOLD analysis project Ga0315334, IMG submission 205555) | Ammonia-oxidizing marine archaeal communities from Monterey Bay, California, United States - M1 500m 34915 | ecosystem: Environmental > Aquatic > Marine > Intertidal zone | place: USA... | reverse complement strand
CTAGGATCTCCTACCCATAGCAAGACGACAGATCCTGCTGCTGATAGTTTAGGTGGTAAGACTTCTGGTGATGGGGCCGTCCCTGTTACAGACAAGGAAGGTACGGAGCAGACAGGGGATGGTAAAAAGCCTGGTGTTGCTAAGAATTCAGGAAAACCTGGATCGCAAAAGGCTGCCTCCACAACGTAAAATCAAAAATACATAATACCTTTGAGAGCCCCTTGCATGCAAGGGGCTTTTTTTATTAAATAATTAAAATGTTTAAAGAGATATTTTTAGAGCTTCTTAGACATCCCCGAAGGACGAGAAATGTATTAGGTAGTAGGCGGTTTAAAGGATCTACTGGATTACAAGGTCGGAAGGGTGGTAAGATGAATATATTACCAGATGTTCATAGAGCTGATCCTACGTACCCAGAAAAATTAAAAACTCTCAAAAATATGCAGTCGGGTTTATTTTTGTTAAATGATCAAGAAGTACAAACAGTAAAAGACCTATTTCAAATTACCGATTTAGAAGAAAGAAAGTCTCGTAATTTAGGTAATACAGGTATAACATTTTATATTGCTGATAGTAAATATTATATTAAAAAATAATGGGTGCATTTCTTACAACAGATATTAGTGCTGTAAAGTATTATGAAGATGGTGAAAATATTACACGGTTTAATTATAAATTAAATAGTACTAACGAAAGAGCGCAAACATATAAGAGATGGTGGAAGGAGCAAGTAAGATTATATGGTACTCAAGTAAACTACTACGCCCGTAAATTTGATATAGATAAGACTGATAAAGTATATGGTGAAAACCCGTATCAAGGATTTTATCCAAAAGCCACTATGGTAATGTTAATAGACCTAACTGACGGCTCTCAAACGTATTCTCAATATGGTTTAGTATCAGATGATGAATTAACAGCTATTATAGATATTGAAACGTTTGAAAATGAGTTATCAGCCACTGACTACACAGGTCTGGCTGAGCCAGATACCGGTGCGTATACTGTTCAAGGTAAGTATCCTATACGGGATGCTATATCACCAGGCGCTGGTGATACGCTATGTAAAGATATTTGGCTTGATTCTGAGCTAACTGGAGTTCAAACTTTATCAACTGGGGATACTTTGACGTTTCAATCAGTAAGTGGCGGTACACATACCATAACAGCGAGTGCGGCACCACTAGCAGCAGCTGTAACGGCTGGAACACATTTTACCTTGGCGGGAACGCCGACAGCGGCAACGATTTCTAATGGTATTGCTGAAGCTATTAATCGCTCGTTAAGTGATGTTTTTGTAGCTGAATGGAGACAACGATATAAAACTTCTGGTGTGACGAGTAGTGGACTTGTTTATGGATTTCGTATAACTCAAAAAGCAAAAGCAACGGCGAGTACTTCTTTACCGTTAACAATTATTGAATCTGATACTGAATCTGATGGATATTGGACAGGAGCTGCTACGCACAATTTTGATGAAAAACAAATTGCTGAGCCAAACGCAGGAGATGTATTTCAATTAATTGAACTTGGTGACGATCGACCTGAGGGTAGAAATGGTAAGATATTTGAGATTACTGAGCGACTTGATGAAAGTGTTAAAGAGATAAACCAATTACAAGGTCATTATGTATTTAAACTTCGCGCAAGACGTAACGATCACACGTTCTTACCTGTTGTTACCAGTCCAGGTGAAACTACTGATCCATTAGCCGCTGAAGCGAAATCGACACAAGTAAGTGATGTTTCTGGTGCGGGTAGATTATCTAACCCAGATGCTGATTATGGTAACGATTTAGATACCGAACAGTCAACATATTTTGACTATGGTACTAATGATGATGTATATGGGGACTACTATTAGTAGATGGTTCAGTATCCTGGTGTTTGTATTCATACTCTATATCTTTTAGTACAGAGTGATATCTCTCGTTAATATATTTGTTAATTGGGATTGGTTTCAGACAATCTTTAGTATATCCTGACTTTTCAGCTTTTTCGGATATAATATTAACTGCTTCATATAGACACAACCAGCGCGCTAGTGGTGAGTATTTAGTTTCCGTGTTATTTATCATATATAATATTTGTCGGTAGTATTGTACTTATATCAATTTGTACGTTGTTATCTGCGCTACATTTTTCGCATACAAAACTATTTTCTTCTGAAAGATCAATATCGACACTATTCATTTTCTTACATCCTTGACATTCAATTAATACTTTATTTTTATTTGCTAGCTGTGCTAGAGATAATGCTTCCTTTTCAAGTTGTAATCTTGCGATGTATCTAAGTATATTATTGTAAATTATAAAAAATATAATTTGTATTGCACTTGCAAGAATAACTGCTTTTATAAATGAGATAAAGGTAGGGCTAAAGAAGTAATAAATTCCTCCTACACTACTTGAGATTAATATTAATAAAGTTAAACTACGAATTATTTGCGCCATCATGATCTAAATCTGTCGTTATAGATTTTATAAGATCCTGAATTTTTTGCAACTTATTATTTACGGATGATTGAGTTTTTTCATCTGAACGGACAGTCGGGTTTTCAAATAATTGATTTAAAAGATAAGTAGCGTCAGATATACTCTTAAATGCTGATCCTAACTGCTCTACTGCATGGTCTCCTGGGAACGGTACTAGGTCCGCTTTAACTTTATTGTACGTTTCTGGACTAGCTTTCGCGATGTCAGCAAGAGTTTTAGTAGTTGGTCGAACATGTCTAGACTTTACATCCTTCCAATACTTGTTGGTGTACATATATAAATCTTCGAAAAGTATGCCTTTCATCATAAGTATTTAATAAATAGTTACATGGGAAAGTTTGAAAATAAATTTTTATCTGTATTAAAGGAAGATGAAGTACCAGCAGTTGATGCAGCACCGGCTGATGATGCCCAGTCATTTGCTGGTAGTTTAGATGAACCAGAGAACGCTGGAGACTTTGAAGATATCCAAGATAATCAACCAAACACTGCGAATGAGCTCGGTCAATTACAAGAGTGGGTTGATAATATTGACGAAGTTGTTGACTATTTAAACGGTGGTACTGATAGTGTGTTAGGGTATTTACGAACAGATAATAAAACCGGGACAATTTTTGATGGAGTATCAGATGCTACTAAATCAGAGATTCTAGATATTTGTGAACGATTAGCTAGTTTAAATCAAATTTTCAAAAACTTATATATAGAGAAACATAAATAATTAAGATTATGGCAACAGCAGAGCAATTAACTAAAAAGGTAGATGACTTAATCGCGGAGGCGACAAAAGCACGAACAGCTTGGAAAAATTCTATTCCAGGCCCAGATGATCCAAAAATGACTGATGATGAGCAAGCTGAAGTTGATAGACTTGAAAGTGTTTATAATACTGCAAAGGACGCACGTAAGAAAGCTGAAAAAGAGAAATCAGATTTTCTAGAGGCTGCGCGGATTGCAGCGTCCGCTGGTACCCCGGTAAATGCTCCTGTAGCTAATGAACTTGAAGATAAACTTCAAGCGGCTTGGGTAAGCAACTGCGTGAGGATGGGATATAATACTTCCAATCCTCGGCCAAAAGATTGGAATCCATTTAATTAAACTATTATGTATACACGAGGTTCATATACAGTAGCTAAAAGAGCTAGTTCTGGTAACTCTACATCTCTAATTAATATAGGAGATGCGACAGGTGGCTTTGACGGTATTATAATCACGTCAACGTTAACGGGTGTAGTTACAGCTTATATGATTACCGAGGGAGATGTAACTGATACAGCTATTCCGTATACTACTGGTCTAGAATTTCCAGCTAGTACAGCACCTGGTACCTATAACATACATGTTGGTGCTATTAAATGTGCAACTGCCGCGGACGCAAAAAAGATTATTGCCTTTAGGTAATTTTAGTTAATAAGAGCTTACCTTTTAGCTCTTTAAAACTATTTTTAATTATAAACCGGGATGAGATTTTGTCCCGGTTTATTTTTATACAAATGTCATTAAAATCCTTATATTGTTTAAACTCACTTGGCCATATAAAACACTCTTCTCCTTGACTTAGCAAAGATTTAGTTTTTTCCTTTGCAGTTATGTCACACCATTGATTGTCTAAAACCCATATTCGCTTATGAAACGGATATTGCTGTATTTGTTTTTCTTGTCTCTTAGTAAAGCATGAACGACCTCTACTGATACCACCTACAGCAACACCGTTCTCTACAAAAAAACTATCGATAGGCCCTTCGAATATAAAAATATAATCTAGTTCGTTTGTTATATTAACAAAGTTAAAAATTGTCTTATCGGCTCCTATTTTAGAGAGGTATTTCGGTTTTGTATCTTTTTTGTTTTGTTCTAGTTTACGAGATTGGTAAAATATTATGTTTTTATTTTCATAAAACGGAATTATAATTCTATTTTTATGAACGTAATCATCTCTACAAAACCATAGAGACTTTGGCTTGTTTATAGCTGTAAACAATCTTCTATGTTTACATGTATTAATGGCATGTGTTACCATGTCTTCGTGATTATAAAAACTATATTGAAGTTTATCATATAGATTAATACAATCCCCTGGAAGAGATTCTGGTGGTTTTTCTGGTATGAGAGGGTTAACTTTTTCTTCTGGTATAGTAAATGTATTAAATTCTTTACATTCGTTTATAATTTCAATATAATTCTTACCAGTTACTTCTTGAACCCAATTAATAGGGGAACCACTCCAACCACAATTATGACAATAGATATAATTTTCTTTAGCGACGAAATATAGCCGTCTTTTCTTTCCCCATGATTTTCCCTCGCGACATAAAGGACACCCGCCTTCATATACGTTAGTAATTTTTTTATATTTTGGATATCCAGCGTACTGGAAGAACTTTTCAACAATATAATCTTGAGGTATTACTTCACTTATCATCAACTTTAGTTACAGAGACGGGTATCTTAGTAATAAATTGACCTGTTGTTGGATCAGTATAATGTGCTTCTACACGTACTTCATTACCCACTCTTACTGTTCTCAATACTGGTCGTACTGTGACTCCGTTCGGACCTACTATCGCTCTTGGTTCTCTAGGTTGATGCATTTTGTATAGCCTTGTTAATAGTATTTAATAGATTTTCGTTATTATCAAACGATTCTCTCCACGAGGTATAATTTCTGACAATAGACCATAGGTTTAATTCTTTAGCTTGATCTAAGAATTTAGAAAAGTTGATTTTAGATTTTTGTAGTTGTTCTAGCTGTTTTTCATAAGCAGGTACCTCGTCATCATAATAATTATATCCTTTTTTAAGATCCATTAATGTCCAATTGCGAGAATATATTTCAAATTGCTCGTCTGTTAACTCATCAGCTCTAACTAATGCCATTGGTTCACTATTGTTAATAGATACAACTCTATGTTCAAGTTTAAGGAAACGTTTTATACCGTATCTAGGAATACCTGGAATATTATCTGACTTATCTCCTGTTACAGCTCTAAATGAAATATAATATTCTTTTTTTACTCCTGTATATTCTTCAAAATTATCTAAAGAAATTTCTTTCTTTTTTATAGGACTATATACAATGGTTCTCTCTGTTACAGTTTGAAGTAGATCTTTATCTGTTGTTACAATTACACTTGTACCACTTAACTCTTCAGAGAGCCAAGCCATTAAGTCATCAGCTTCCATCCGAAGAGGGTATATATTGTAAACGCCTAGGTTGGAGAGAAGTTCTTGTATTTTCTCAGCGTTCTCAAAAACGTTCTTAAACTTCTCATCATCTCTTCCTGCTTTATATTCTACTGTAGTCGCTTCTCGTCGGAAATTAGTCGAAGGCCATTCTAGCTTCTTATCCCAAGTACAGTAAACATTCTTTGGTCGAAACTTATCTACATAAGATTTAAGAGATCTTAAAAATAAAAAAATTTGGCCAGGGTTATTACTCTCTTCTATTTTATAATTACTCGTCCAGAAAATCCGGTAAAGTAGGTTATTACCGTCAATTATTAGATTATTTACTCCACCAGTTTTCATTTTCACTATACCACATTATAGTATATCTTAAATCATCGGCAAATGTTTTCTCTGTACCAGGGAGACTTAATTGAGCGACTAGCTGCATCATCATTGTCCTATATCCGGAATCTCTTAAGCTGTATCTTAAATCATGACCTTTTCTATCCTCTACGTAACTGATTAAATTCTCTGAAGCGTTGAGCTCAGATAAGATTAATTTAACAATCTCAAGATTAGAATATTCAGATTCATAATCTGGCGCTAGGTTATAGATCTCTCCTGCTTTTCCAAAACGCAATACATTGAATATTTTCTCACAATGATCTTTTACATATATCCACTGTCTCATATTCGCACCCTTTCCATAGACAGGTATTTTTTCATTCTTACGAACTTTATTAATAACAACTGGTATAAATTTTTCCGGGAATTGTCGAGGTCCGAAGTTATTTGTACACCTGGTTATAATGACATCTTTTTTATATGTTCTATTAAAGGATAGTGCTAGTAAGTCAGCTCCTGCTTTTGTAGCAGAGTAAATTGATGATGGATCTAAAGGAGAATATTCTTCACTCGGATCAGAATTAAAATCTAAACTACCGTATACCTCATCTGTACCTACTTGAAGAAATCTTGTACTGTCTGATAGTTGCTTTAATAATTCATATACACCTACATAATTACTATCGATAAAAATATCCCCAGCTTTGATACTATTATCTACGTGAGATTCAGCAGCGAAATTTACAATATAATCATACTCTTTATCTAATTTAAAATCTGAGATACTTTCATATATTATATCTAATTCATTACTAGACTTTTCATACATATCCCATAGGTAATCTTCTGTTTTTTTAGATACACAATATGCATAACTATCGATAATTGTTATTTTGCAATTTTTACATTTTTTATAGAGTAATTCTATAAAGTGACTTCCAATAAAGCCTAAACCACCAGTTACTAATATATTTTTATTCTTCATTTGGGCTAAGTATGCGATTTAACGAATCTCTCTCACATGGAAATTGTAAACCATATTCAATAGACTTGTCTACCGACAATACACAATTTGATCTATTAGCAGTAATATGCTGTTTCAGTTGTCCGTAATTAATAAATTTCCAGTGTGGATTCCACATTCCATATTTATCTAGAATCTCTGTAACCTCTTTTGTGGTGAGAGGCTCTGGGTTCACACAATTATAGATACCAGTTGGTACTGTTCTCATATTAATTAATCGATTTACCATATGAGTCAAATCTTCAATTACTGTTTTCGAATTAGTCTCTTGTAGGAGATCATTATACTTTAATAACTTCGTCAAGTAGTTTTTCCCTGAGTTAAAGTCATTACATACAGGCATACGAATCCTTAGTGTATATACGTTAGGATAAGCGGAGAGACATAGTTCTGCTGCATGTTTTGTTCTACTATACCAACTACTATGTTTACTATCGACACCAAAATTTGGTTCATCTTCTTCGGTGTAAATTTCAGCACCATCATATATACAACCGGAGCTAATATTAACAATTTTAATATTATTTTGTAAGCAAAAATCTGCTAATATAGTTGGAAATGTAACATTTAAATTCCAGCATTTTTGCTTGTCACTCTCACATGCATCTACATTTGGTTTGCCGGTATATCCGACACAATTTACTAGCCATTTTTGTTCATAGTTATTAAATTCTGGTCTGAGACTGTTGACTAGATCCTGTTTAAGTAAACCGGGATCACTATAGTGATATTTGCTCATAGTTACTACGTCAAAATCTGTCATAGTTGATGAAAGATAACTATATACTTTCTTACCGATATAACCGTTGCCTAAAACAATTACTTTATTCATGTATCTTTTTCCTCTTGTATATTATTAAAAAAATCTATATTACTGACGCGTCGCAATAATGTTTCTAACGAGTCATAATCCTGTGCAGTTTTACCTGATAAAATGACTACACTTTCTCCTTTTGTATCGTATCCTACTAAAACAAAAGATTTTAAATATTCAGCTAGATAGTCATTCATTACGGCAAGACCTCGCTCATTGCCTTTACTAATATCCTCAGCAGCGTTTATACTTGTCTTGAGTAAGTTATCAAAATTTTTGTTTTTAGTTGTTTTTTTCACTAGGTAAAATATTTTTATCTATTAATTTGGTTAATATAACTTCCATACTATCTGTTTTAAGTTGTAAATTTTTAAAGTTTACACCATCATTAAGTTCAAACATTTGATCTGCATTCCAATCTTTATTTACATAACAAGTAACGTATAACGAGGCAATTCTAGGTTCAATCATGACAGTCCATTTTCGACAATCCTGTGTAGAATATTCATTAAAAATTCTATTTACTGTGTACCCGTTATCTCGTAAGCGCTTTATAAAATAACCACATGTTGTTACCTTATTTTTCATTAATTTTTGTAACTAGTGCTAACAAATGTAAGGGTACTTTCATGTACATCTAATTTTATCATTAACATTTTATACTCATTATTAATATACACTGTCGCACTCTCAAAGCTTAATGTAGATATTAATCTAAATAGTTCTACATCTAGTATGAGTTCATAATCTAAATCATCTCCCTCAAATTTATCTGCAATTAATGCAGTATAACTATCTACATTTTGTATTTTTTTATCAGAAAGTTCCGCATATATGCTATTACCTTCAGTCTTTAAATATACCTTACTTGTCTCAGTAACAAATGGTAATGCTTTTAATAGTGCACTATTCTTTTCTCGTGTCAACTCAAACTGTGTACCGAAATTAATGTTATTAATTTTAGTAAAATCAAATGCATTTTTTGATTGTAAACTATCATCGAATAAGTGATATTTAAATCTATTATTATTGTTGTTATATGTAATACAGTTTTCTTCTATTTTTAAATCAATTGAATCTTCATCTAAACAAGATAAAATTTTAATTAATTTTACTGTATCTGGTAAACATATTACAGTATCTTGAGGGTGATCTGGCCAGTTTACTTCATATTCTGCTCGTAAGAAAATATTTGAATTGTTATGTACAACTGTTGATATTTTACCTTCTATGTCTAATGTAGAAGATGGAGCTAGTCTCGATACAGGGTTGAGAAAGCTTTTAATAAAATTGTCTTTACTTGCTATCGGTAGAATCATTATTCTCGTTTAATTTGATTCTTATATTAATTTCTTTTGCATTTTTTGCAATATTACGTTCGATTAGAGTAACAAATTTTGTTACTTGTTTTTCTAAAGATGTAACTCTGTCAATAAGAGGAGATAGATCCTGTTGTACGATTTGTGGGGGTGTAGTAATCTGTTGTTGTATTTGAGGAGACGGAGATTGAGGTGATTGGGCCGGTGTAGTTGGCTTATAAATTTCATTATCAATAGGAATATCTTGTAAAGCTGACGTCTTTTGTACAATACCGGTATTGAGAGTTTGAGCTTCTGCGTTTACTTGATGTAGTAACATTCTCTCTAAGATATTTTCTTGTACTTCTTCTTCAGTCATTTTTTTATAAAAGGGGGAGGTTACCCTCCCCCATATATTTTTAATCCAAGCTATCAAGCAGCTCTTTTACCTTATCATCATCTACTGCAGTTTCAGAAGATTTAGCTGGTGTTTCAATATCATCAAAATTAATATCATCGTCTTCTTCAGCTTTAGTAGATGTTGGTTCTGGTGTTACTGGTTCTGGTGTCTTGTCATCATAACCATGGTAATGCTCATTAAGCATTGTCGTTAGCTCATCGTAGCTTTTTACTGGAAATACGTTTTCAAGATCATATACCTTGTCATATACATCCTTTACTGTATCTGCAGTAACACCAGTAAGACTGGTGGGAGCTGCGAAGCGTGAACTAACATAAGTCGGATAACCACCTTGCTCTTCAACCTTAACTTTCAAACTACAACCATTCTTAGTAAGATCGAAAATACGCTCACCAAATTCATCGGCGTCTTCTCCTTCAATAGCTTCCATAATAATTTTATGGAGCTGTCGACCAAAGCGAAGAATCTTAACCTTACCTTCGTTCTCTGGATTTTCTGGATCTTTAGCCACATATACATTAATGAGCCAATTTTCCTTTCGATTTAAAGCGCGAGCGGCTTCCTTTTCTTCTTCTGTACCAGTTCTAGAGATCTTATATCGTGCTTCTGCAATTGGATCTCTTTCCCCCCAAGTTTGAGGGCTAATTGCGCTCTGGAACTGTCCAGTTGCTTCACTCACCCATCCGTGTGAATAATAATGAAAGAATGTTTTACTTGGATCCTCTACAAATGGAACCAATCGTAAAACATATGTGTTACCCGTCTTCAACCGCATAATATTGCTAGTTGTGCTATTTCCTTGCGCTGGTTTCGCCAACGCATCTTTAATTGATGCAAACATACTCGTTGTCATATTTTTAATATTTTATCTATTGTTTTTATAAGTTTTATACTCAACGGTTTGATTTTCTTCGAGAATGTAAATCTCGTTCTCAAACTGCTCAGCATATTATAGAATCGTTTGTAAGCAAATTCAACTATATTTTTTTCTAGCTGTATTTTATTTTCACACAAGTCAAGTGCAATTAGACTATATAAACTAACATTACCTTCTTTAACATCTAGAATATAGTTCGGATATATTCCTTTTTGTAATTCTAGGTATTGCTTACATGATTTAATATTATTATCTGCGCATTGTTGGTAGATATATTTCATGCTATCTCTTAGTTTAGTTATATTGAACGAATGATCTGCGTCAGTGAGCTCGATCTCCTCAACATATTTTCTGTATGTCGATATAGCTCCAAATGTACTATAAAACTTTAACGGTACAAATTTTTCGGAATATAATTTATATGGAGCTGAGAAAAACAATTCAGCATCAATTTTTTTGTTTTTTAACGTTTTAGATACTTTTTTAAGTAATACAAATTTTTCATCGTCTAAATTATTAAAGTTTTTTCTAGGAGTAAACCCTTTGTTTATTCTAGTAGTTTTAAGATATGTGTTATATATGTTTTGTTCATATATACTCAGCTGGTTGTCGGTCATAGGTTAAGACAATTCTTTTTTAAAAACTTTGTAATATACTTACTCTTATACAAATATGGATCATGTTGTAAAAATATTTTTACTAATTCAAAGTTTGTGTCTATTATAAGAGCTTCTTTATATAAGTCTCTGTATTTTTTCTCCTTAAGAACTAATAAGAAAACATTAGCTAAATTTAACTTTTTATTTTCACAGATAGATACAAAGCTACATAAACTTAAAAACTTATGTACGATATCTTTACGTTCTAATAATGTATATGGATCATCCATTTATTGGTATAAATTTTTTACTTAATGCTAGAACGTTTTCATTTAAAACTCCTCCTGCAGCATATTCGTGGCCTCCACCATCACATACCTTTTGAGCAAATTTTCCTAAATTTAAATCTGTTTTTCTATTTTTACGTAAATATACTCTATTATTTTTTAGATTTATCATTAAGCATACGTCACAGTCATTATTATCAATAATATATTGACATAAATCATTAACATACTCATTTCCAAATGTACTAATAAATTTATATTCTTTACCTGCAATACTTAGTGTTGATTTATATAAGGAAACAGTTTCTCTAAGTTTTTTAAATTTATAAAAATGGTAACTTATAATCTTATTTTGTTCATTAGTAAATCCGTGAAAACCAGATTCAAAATCTGTTATAAAATTTTGTAACTTATCTCCGTTCTTATACCAAAATAGAAAGTTTAATTTATTACTTTCTGGAAATTTCAATTCATAACAATCATAATCGTTAGCAAACGCAATTAACTTCTTTTGTTCATTAGTAAGATTAGCATTATCTTTATAGTGACGATATATTAACTTACTACATGAAGTACACTCTTTATCAATTACAGTTGTGGCGTTTTTATATTTTTCTTCATGAGATTTATGATGATCAAATATAGTTACATTTTTCTTATCAATAAGATCTTTTATTTCAGTAGTATCTAAGTCAAAAAAATAAACGGTTTTATAATCCGATATTTTATTACGCTTTAACCATGCTAAAAACTTTTCTCTTAAAGATGATACTTTAATAGTAATTGCTTTTGGTTTAGTTTGAGTCAACCAGCAGTATGCTAAATAACTACAACAACCGTCTAGATCTAAGTCTGTAAAGATTATTTCAGCCTTTGACATTGTATATATTTACACGGTTCTCCCGAATTGTACAGCATCATCTTCTGCTGCATTAATATCATCATTAATATTAAGGTCATTATTCTCCATCAAAGTTAATGTATTATAGTCAATACTCAATCGAGTACTACCTGTATTAGACCCAAAGCGATTTTTAATTATACCTATGTGTAGTGCATCGTCTTCTTCGTCTTCTTCTGTTCGCCAAATACTAACAATAGCATCAGCAGTTGCTCCTAATCCGTAACTCTCACCAATAGACTCTAAACCTGGACCGTTGGCAGTATTACCATAACCAGTTCTATTGACCTGTGTTGCTGATATAATCGGACATTCAAAGGTATAAGACATAGCTCTTACTTGCTCAGATATACTCTTAATTCTCTCGTATGAATTGTTACCATATGTACTAGCCATTAAGTTCAAATAGTCTAATATAATAATATCTGGCTTAAATTCTTTGTTTATTAATTTTTTAATAAACCCTTCCAATTGTGGTGGTGTAATCGAATTTGGTGCAAATTCTTTAATAATCATATTTGCTCTAGGGTGAAGCATTTTAAACTTACCTACACTTTCCCGCAAACTGTCAATATGACTATCTAAATGATTAATAGGTAAACCTGTTAATCTTGATGTAATTCTTTTACTATAAATCATTTCTGACATTTCAAGAGAAACTACTAATACATTTTTACCTTCACCAGCCGCTGTAGTGGCTATGTTACTAAGGAAAATTGACTTACCAACATTTGTGGGTCCAGCAAAAACATATAAACTTCGACCATCTTCTAAGAAGCCACCACCTAAACGCTCATCTAACCAATCCCACCCGGTTTTAATTTTATGCTCTCGAGTTGTTAAATTAGTTATATGTTGCTCTAGATCTTTAAAATAATTATGCCCTATATTTGTAGTAATAGAAATATTACATGCTTTATTAAATTTATCATGTATACTTTTTACATCTCTTTCTTTACTATCAACGATTTCTAAGAATGTGTTAAATACAGCTTGTTCTTGAAGGAACTTCTCTGTATATAAATATAAATCATCTGAAGTGAGATCAGATTCTAAATCATTGATTACAGTTTTGCTTTTGTTATAATATTCTTTTAACTGGTCAGTATTTAAATATAATTCTAATTCAGTTCTTGATGGTCGTTTATTGTTCTTTTTATATAGAGCTTGTATTAATTTAATAATCTGTTGAAACTCTTTATTTTTAAAGAATTTATAATTAAGATTATCAATAATAGAATTTAGATATATATCATCTTCAAGACAGTTCTTAAAAACAATTTTTTCTAAATATTCAAGATCTATATCTAAGTAATTATTCTCACTTGTTAGCATGTTCGACGAGAGTATTATAGAAGTAGTCTTCTGATTTGCTATACTCTTTTGTGTGGTTGAGTAACCCGGGAGATTCGTGAATGACGTGAATAGGGGCAGTAGTTAAACGCAATCCAGCTAAATGACAATCTAAGCAAAACTTTAAATCATAGTGATGAAACCCTTTGAGTTTTGTATCAAATTTTATTTTTTTCTTTGCGATTGATTTAGTTCGTACTGCTAAAAACAACCCGTCTAATAGTATTACTGATTTTGGAGTTGGTCCAAATATAGTTGGTGCGTAGTCTGTATTATTTTGATAGTGAGATACTATTCCGGATAGAGAGTCTCGTTTACATAATAAATGCCATAGACATGGTTTTTTAACTTGTATTTTACTACCACCGGCTAGACCTACTACATCAAACCCTTGCTTAAACAAATTACGAATTTCTACTAAAAAATTTATACTATCAATGAACACATCATCATGTACAAATAAAATACAATCATATTTTTTAAAGTTTTCCGGAGTAAAATAATTGTTATAAACATCGCACAAACCACTCGTATTTTTATATGTAGGTTTAAGATCAAATGTAGTTATAGTATTTTCTTCGTGATGATGTAAGCTTTTAGATAATCTAGAATTTGTAAACTCCGCTCTTGTAGCTTGTGTAGCGACTGCTATTAAGGTTTTCATACAAAGAACGGGGTCATATTTAGCTCAAACTCCTCTTCTTTATTAAATGTATTATTAGTAAAATTATACACTAATATATCTCCTTCAGTTATAGCTTTATATTGATCGTTTATTTGAAGGGAACTAAAATCTCCACCGTTACTAAATACTGTAGAACCGGATCGAAATATACGTAGTTCTGCATGATTCGCGTCATAGTACCAGCAACCAAATGTTCCTTGTAATGCGGAGATTGCATCATTAAATCCTATTTTTTCTATTAAAGGTAAAATTACATTACTATCTACTTTACATTTAATA
>Ga0315334_10001469_pt1 | contig 14555 bp, 9 predicted proteins | sample M150034915metaG_FD_205555 | JGI IMG/M metagenome (GOLD analysis project Ga0315334, IMG submission 205555) | Ammonia-oxidizing marine archaeal communities from Monterey Bay, California, United States - M1 500m 34915 | ecosystem: Environmental > Aquatic > Marine > Intertidal zone | place: USA... | reverse complement strand
GGATGATCTAATTCTCCCATTGCCCTTCTCTGTTTAATGAACTCACTAGCATATTTCTTGGCTTCTCTCATTAAAATCTCTTTAGGATATACCCTCCCATTTTGATTCTTGGATTCTGCTCTTTGCAAAACACCGTTAACAATTAATCTTCCACCATTTTTACCCATTGATTCATTAATATCACTTCTGGAAACTTCAAATGGAATTGTATCTACTAAAAGTTGTTTCATTATACTAAATCCTTTACTCTTGTTGATAATCTTATTAATTTTTCTGAAATTTTATTAAGTGCTATTTTTGTTCTTTCCATATAACTACCAGATTCAAATTGCATTTCTGTCTTTAATTTTACATTATATTTTACTGCCTTATCAATTAAATCAATACTGTCTCTAATAGCAACCATTGATCTGGCAATCTTTTGTTTTGTAGTGAGGTCTTCATTATTACGCCATTGATAATAATTTTCTTTTACAACTGACATACCATTAGTCAATTTTAATTCTTCATCGTCCTTCTCATCATTACGAAATGCATGTGGTGTAGAGTATTCTCCACCAGCGCTAGCCGTTGTATTCATTTCTTCAATTTCTTGTTGAATCATCTTTCTGATGAGTTCTACTAATTTTTTATTTCGTTGCATGATGTACATCCTCTAAAAGTTGATAAAATCTCATCAATTTCAAAACATTATAAGTATGCTGTTTAGTGCTATATTTTGTGTCTTCTATTAATTTAATACACTCTTTAATTTTTATCTTTACTACTTTATCATTAATTGCTGGTAATGATTTTTTTAAATTAAAAGAAATACCCTTAAATTTAGATTCTAAAAAATCATTCAAACCATTAGTATTTGAAATATTATTAATATACTCTCTTAAAACATCTTTTTGTTCTTTAGAGAGAGACTTATATTTTTTATTAAATTTTTCAATTAAAATTTTGTAAGTTATACTACGTAAATCTTTATTTTCACGACGCAGTGCTACCATTAATTCTGTTTCCTCTGTCTTTTTATCAGACGTCATGTTCTCTACAATAGTATAATGATTTTTGGAAAGCATTGCAGGATTACTGTAATCCTCAGTTAAGATATTGTTTACTGCTGCTAAAATTCTATAATTACCTACACGAGACTTAAAGAACTCATTTATATCAAAACCTTCTTTAATACTCTTAATAAGATTATATTTTTCTAATTTAAGCTTATTTGTATCTATAACTCTGCTATATGCTTTGACTGTTGTCTTAATTAAATGTTCAGCTCTTTCTGTTGACTTGAACTTTGATTCAATAAGCACATTAAAAAGCTTATTTTCTTTAAAAAGTTCCGACCCTTTATGAAAGTTCTTTTGCAATATTGCTGTTGCTAAAGAAGTGGGTACATTATTCAAAATGTCCACTGTTATTTGCCTCGTGAGTAACTCAAATAAGAGGCCTGTATTTCTGTATTTAGAATGTTTCATTTATACCCTAAGCTAAATTATCATCTATAAATATAAATTTATTTCTTTTTTGTTTTAGTCTTTTTGTCATTAAGCTCTTCTTCAATTTTATCAACTTCTGTAATCATTTGTTTTTCTTTGTCACCATAATGACTTTTAAGCTTGTTAAAGTGCGATAATGCTAATGGACTTTTTCTATATTTGTGCTTTATTGGATTAGTTTTGTCACGCTTTCTTACATTTGCATAGTCATGTTTACCCAATACATCACGAACACCACCAAGTCTACTTCTGTCTTCCTTGTCTCTTCTAGAAGATTTATTTTTTAATACTTTTTTTCTTGATTTATAGTCTTCATCCTCATCAAACATTGCTCCAGTAGGTACACCATCATCGCCTGTTTGATCTAAATTGCCTGGAGTACCCTCAGGTGCCATTGCAGTTGCCATATCATAAGGTGTTCCAATAGCTTGGCCTGATTGGACAGGATCATTGCCTTCCATTTCAATTTGTGATAATCTAAACGTTGCCTTCTTGTCAGCTATTACTTCTTGATCAAGCTTTGCAACTTCTTCATCAGAAAATAAGAAGATATTATCATACACCCATTGTGAAGAAACTAATCCAGCTGATGCCATGCTATCTGCTAGTGCAGCTTTCTTGTCCCATAAATCTAATCTTTCATGCTCATAAATTGTAGATGGATTTGTTAGTATCAAATCAAAATCAACTAATGCAGAATCAGTAAAACCTTGCGAATAGAGGTGTGCTACAGCTATTTTTGTGAGCTCACTAACAACAATTCTTTGAATTCGCTCTATAGTACGAGCAAATCTAACATCTTCAGCAGCTAATGTAGCTTTAGATCCAACTTGTTCTTCATATCCTAAGAAAGCTTTTGGAATTTTAAGTGCTGCTAAAAGTTTATTTCTTAAATATTCAATATCTTCAACAGCCTCATAAGTTAATCCTGGAAGAGATTCTATTGCTGTTCCACTATCCCCACCGCGGACTGGTAAATAAAAATCCTCAGTAAGATTTTGCATATTGTACTGTAAATTATAATCACCGGTGGTTTCATCTACAACTGGCGCCTTTTTCATCTTATCGATGATTCTTTTCATGTATGTATCTACTTCACTTGGAGGTAAATTTCCAATATCAATCTTAAAAATTCTTTTTTCAGGTGCTCTCATAATTCTATGAATTAACATAGCATCTTCCATGAGGCTTAATTGTTTCCAAGTCTTTCTACCACCCTCTATCATTGACTTACCGTATGGCAAATAATTTGAATCTGATAACATTCTAAAGTGTGCCATTTCAAAATTTTCAAATTCTGTTCTTGGAGCATTTCCTGCTTGATTTCTCGGATCTGTTGTGTCTAGTACATATTTTACTTCTTGTGGATTTTCAGGATTCCATCCTTCAATTCTAGATACATCATAAGGAGACAGCGGCTCTATATTAATAACACCCCATTTTTCTTGTATGTTTAAATGCAAATAAAGATCACCATACTTTACTAAATTTCTAATCCACGGCCATAAATTAAATTCTATATTCAGTATATCGTAAAAAAGATTATGTAGAATATCCTTTATTTGATTATTATTACTCTTGATTTCTAGTACATTACCGTACTCTGATTTCATTGTGGACTCATCAGCATAGACATCTAATGCAGAAGAAATAATTGAGTCATCATCCATTGCTTCATAGTCCCTAAATAATGATATTCTTTGAGCCTTAGCTAGCTCACCCGAATACCCCATATAGCCACCATAACCAGCTGTTGTAGAAAACATTCTCGTATAACGATCCATTAATTGTCTGGATCCTATTTGCATCTTATCTGTATCTACAATTTTTAACTTTTTACCGCCAACGTTTCTTACAATAACGTTAGTCGAAAATAATCGTCTAATTCTATCAAAAAATGTATCTTGTTTTGCCATTTTATTCCTTGTTACCTATTAACCACGTTAGTGATTCTTTTTTATCGCCTACAGGCATCTTCCAACCATAGTCTTCTGTTTCTTCAACTGTGTACACGCCAGCATTTCCACCTATTTTTTGCATAGTTTCTCTTGTCATTCTCATATTTTCATCATGAAGTCTCAATGCTGTTTCCCTTATCCAAAGACCGATAGCCATACTCATAACTAAATCGTCATTGTAGCCTTTTAAAGCTTCCGGTTTCCCATTATTAAATATAAATACAAATAATTCCTCTATCAATCTAATGGAATTTATTTTTAACTCTTTTTGTCTAATAAATTGTGCTAACTTTTCTATAATAAGTGGTCTACTTTTCAATGATGTTGTGAAGCCTGGAACCATTTGTTTAGTTTCACTCTTATATTTGTTTGTATATTGTCTATTAGCGTCTACATATCTTATGTCTTTCTTCATCCAGAATAAATTTTTATAATCTCTATCTATTATCATCTGTAATACTGCCCAACCAACATTATTATTCTCGACAACCATCAATGCATCATTATATTCTGTTGCTACTGACATTAATATTCCAGCAAATCTTGTGGTACCTTCCTTTGACTTATATTCTGCGACCTGTTCAAGTGTTTCTAAATCTAATACATGAAAAGCAGAAAAATCTTCACCATCACCACGCGCAACGTCAGCACTAAGTATGTATTTTTTATTTATAACTGGGTGCTCCCATATCCACATTGCATCATCATATCGTTTTTCAAACGGCTTTTGAACAAAATTATCCTGATACTCTTTTAAAATCGGACCAGGAACTACAGATTGACCTGATGTTATAAAGTCACAGTCACACTCTTGTGCTGCCATATCAGGGCCTAATAATGAATTTTGTTCGTCTCTCCAATCTTGTCCTCTGTTTGGATGAACAGACCAGTGTAGTTTTATAAAATTAAAACTATTTTCACCTGTTTCAGCGTCTGACCACGTCTTATGAAACCAATTTCCCATACCATTCGGAGTAGATAGGGCAATACACTTACCACCCTCAGCTAGCGTCTGTTGAGCTGCTGCCCATATATCATCAATATTTTTAATAAATGCAGCCTCATCGATAATCAATAACGACAATGCTTCAGAACGACCTGCTTCAGTAGTAGATGATATTGCTTTTATTTGAGATCCATTGTTATATCGGAGTGATAGTTTATTATCCTCAACACATTTTTGTTTTAACCAGGCAGGAAGCGCCTTATGCATTACCCTTACCTTTGTAACCAAGTTTTTTGCTACTTCTTGCTTAGTTGCAATAACCAAAATATTCTTATCCTGATGAAAAGTCATCATCCATAATGAATATCCTGCTGAAAGCGTTGATAATCCTAGCTGTCTTGCCTTTAAAATCACATTATAATCATTATTTTTAAAATCAGACAGTGTTTTAGCCTGAAAATCGTATAAATCGAACTTGATTTTACCTCTTACAGGGTGCTGAATGTAGCAATATTCCCTCATAAAGTACACAGGATCAAGCGCACACTTAACGTACTCATTTTTTATCTGTTCTCTAATTTGATTCGATGTTGCCATTATGCTCTCTTATTGATTCATTAATTTCAGACAGTGCAATACCCAATTCTTCTAATGCCTCATCTGCCATTTGCTCAATTTTAGGATCTTTTTTATATGTCTCTATATGAACAAACCCTGTGTCCACATTTACGGGCTCTACAAATGATGCGTCACCCTGTTCTCTCCAACTAGCTATTGATTCTAGCTGTTCTTCAATTATTGATTTCTTATTTTGAAGGTACTTTCCTATTTCCCAATCTTCAAATGTACCCTCAACCCTCATTTTATGCTCAATTTGAAGTTGACAGTCAAAACAATGATTATATATCCTCCACATCTTGCCATCTAATCTATTGTTCTTCATTACCTTCTTACATTCAGGACAGAACCACGGCATACGGACATCTTTCATAATATCAGTTAGCTCTGATTGCCTTGTCTTTCCACCTTGAGGATCTTTTTTACCTTTATAACCAACCATCACTCTTTTTTTAGTTTTACGACCAGCTAATATATCACCTAATGCCTCATTTTGTCTTTGTGTTTCTCTACTATATGCCATAATTACCTCGAAAACTTCATTAAGCCTGTGATTTGATTAATTGGTGCAAAATAACCTGTAAACTTGTATATTTTGCCGCCGTACTTAAAAACTAATCCCTCAGACGGAACTAAATTTGATAAATCTCCCATAGCAGTTATCTTACTTAATTGTGCTTCTAACTTACTAATTGAGGAGGGATCTTTTTTGCTTCTTATTTCTTTTGCTGCCTTGTCTAAGCCTTTTTTTAGTGCTTGTACTGTTGCAGATGGGTTTGGTGCAAGCCAATTACTAACATTACTAAGTATCTCTGCACCTACTTCAAAAAATAAAACCTCAAATGGGCGCATGTTATCCTTCAATATCTTAGCGTGATCTTGTTTTTCAGTAGCTCTAACCCAGTCTACAAACTCTGGATGATCTTCCTTTAACTTATTAATCTCAGTCATCTTGTATGACTTATCACTAAATGCCCATCTCTTCATAAGAGGATATAAAACATTGTCTGGTATGCTTGCAAAATCTGATGAATGTGCACCAGCCAAAATATATTCTAACCAAAAGTGTTGGTGATATAATGAAACCTCATCTGTATCCTTCAGACTATATATATCCTGCAGCTTTTTCAAAGCGCCAAAAAATTTCTGTCGCTTCTTACCATAGTCCTTTGCCTTAGCTATCTTAAGAACATTTGGTCCCTTAAACGCAAACTTTGTCTTAATTCCTTTGTTTAGCTTATTAATAATTGCAGCTAATTTTTTACCACCGCCCTTTACTTCACCTGTGGACACCCACGCGTCGTTATATATTATGATGCCATGAAGTATAATTTGCATTCCGCCATCGTAGTCTATTACATTCTTTGTGTCAGGATAGAGAATTTCTATATTAGCCCAATTTTTACCATTATCAAATAATTCTTCTTGATCTTTTGTAGACAACCGCTCTAAAGATGATTTCAGATCTACCATTGAATAGACAAAAGCATTCCTGACAGTTGGTATATGATGCTTAAACTTGTTCTTTACATCATCTAGAGACATTCCACCACGCTTAAGATCTCCCTTATTTCTAGCAGCTTTAGCTTCTCCGTCTACAACTGATACCATTATGTTCTGTCCATCTAGCTTTTCTGTCACTGATTCTTCTTTATCTAGATGCCCCTGTAACCCCTGATCTATTATTGATTTTAGGTCTCCAAATGTTAGCTCATAATCATCAAATGGATGAGCCATGTGTCCATAGGCTCCACCCTCTAATATTAAACCCTCTGTAAACGCACTAGTAAAGAGGTCGAACGTCTTTTGATCAAAATATCCAAACATTTTCTTAAAAAATTTCTCTTTAATTTTTGTATCATACTCTTCTGAGCCTAATAGCTTACGTATTGTTGTACCATCTATTTCTTGGCCGCCCACTCTAACAGAAACGTGAGGTGCTTCTAATGTGTAACCATGTTTTTCATAACCCTCCAGTCTCATATAATTCTTTTCATACTCTTGAAAGTACTTTCCAGCTGTAAGTCTTCCCTTATCCTTCGCACCAACCACAAAGACCACTGCGGTTGATTCACCATCGAACTTTTTTAGTAAACCCTTAGGTATATATGGCTGATTCTCTTGCACAATTGCTGATCCATTGATTCCCATTTTCTGCATATGCCTTTTCTTTTGTGAAAAATTCATAGGATGTCTATCACCACCAGACTTGTTAGATGTTGCAATAAATACTTCTTTAAATTTTTTTGTTATATGCTCATATACTTCTTTATGATGTGGTCCAAACGGTTGAAACCTTCCTGGATACACTGCAACTATTGTTTTAATTCCTGGTGACTTAATAGCACTTGCTTCTTTGACTTTTCTCTTACTTTTAGAAAATTCAATTGCTCTTAGTTGTGCTAAAGCTTTTTTTTTACTTTTATGTGAACCTAATTTTTTACCGCCAGCCTTTGGATAAACAACATACTCATCACCAACTTTTTTAATCTTCTCTTTTAATGCAATTGTTAAAGATACGTCCTCATTGACCTTAGCCCTCATTGTTGTTAGTCTTTCAGAAGGAATTATGACAACTTTACTCTTTCTATTAGGCCCAACACCCATCCATTTTATTATCTGCCAGCCTAAGGGTTTAACAACATGTTCTAATTCCTTCATATACATCTTATCTGGGTGATTAACACCATCAATAACAGCACCACCATAAGTACTTGTTGCTGCTCTTCCTCTTCCTCTACCAACACCATCATCTTTCATTAGATCTGAAACCCTATCTAGCCACTTCTTTGGACTAGACTTTCCTTTATGCTCTGTAGAATCATCTACAATATAGTTAATAACTGCCCATCCTAAAATTTGTTTAGCTTTAGAATCTGATACTCTCTTATAATCAGCAAAATTATCAAAAAAGTCATATAATCCCTCATCAGAATACACACCCTGTACTCCTTGAAGCTCATTTAAAACATTTGTCTCATATAAGAATCTTTCAATTGTTTTCTTATCTAGAACTACACAATTTGTGCCATAAATGACCTCATTTACAAGATCTCTATAAAAATCTGTCAATTGATTACTCCTTAAACTTCTAAACTTCTTTTAAACCAGCCATAGTAGAACTTTTCTAAATCTGGCTTGCGTTCAACTAGAGTCACGTAATACTTTACCCTATATGCCCTGACACGATTTAGTTCTACGTTCTGCATAGCACCAATTGTCTTAGGTCCCATGCCTCCGTCTATTTTTAGATTAGCTCCTTTAGCGTTTGCTGTTTCTTGCATTATCTTTGTTGCACGTCCAGCACCCATATTTACACACATGTCAAAATATACGTGGCGGAGGTCCTCAGGAAGATCACCGCAGTGATTCTTATCCCAATAATCTCTTCTATAAATATCCTTTGCATCATCTTCTGTAAGATTTTTGATGTCTACATCAGGGTACGCACGTTTAGAGACGCCATAGTTTGTCTCTCCGCCCGGATCCTTTGGATCATTTACGTAGCCACCCTCATGGTGAAGTACTACATTTATTATTTCATCGAAAGTAACTTTCATTTTTATTCTCCTTTATTAAAAAATTATATTATTTTATATAGCAATATTAACTGTTTTGGGAGTTGCTGTTTTTTCTCCCGTTGTCATATGATCATTAAATGGACCTGAATATAAACAACGAACTTGAAATGAAGATCCATATCCTCCAGTTGCTTGTACGACTGCCCTATATCCATTATTTGTTTGTACCGATCCATTACCATTACTTATGGTCCAAGTAAAATTAGCAGCCACACTCTTTATTTGTTCTGTCCATTCACTACCAACATTTTGTCGTGATACCTCATATGTTTTTGTTTGTGTAGGAAACATATAACTATCACCGGTTACTGCTACTAGCGACCCAAGAAAAAACTGATCCATTCCTACTTCAGATGTTCCACCTGATACTGTGCCCATACTTATTTCACTTCCCACACTTCCTACATCACCTGTTTCAACTCCCAATTTACCTAATTCTAAAGTATCACCAGTAACTGGGTCCGGACCCGTAGCAGTAGTAGCATTTACTTCAGAAGAGTAAGAACTGCTGCCGGCAGAAGTTATTGTTTTTATTTGATAATAATATTGAGTGTTCTGTGACAAATTAGCATCTGGATACGTTGTATTAGTTTCACCAGTTGCTATATCTGCATAAGTACCACCAGATAGCTTTCTTTGTATTGTAAATGTTTCTGATAAAGCAGAACCAGCAGGATTAGCCCAACTAAGTGCAATTGCATCATAACTAGTAGCATTTGCAACGACACTGGAGGGTGTTTCAGGAAGAGTGTAACCTAGAATTGTACTGCTAAACGAGGATTTCTGTCCTGAATTAGCAGAATAAGATTTAAATTTTATAGCACCCACATCGAGGGACTCATTATACTCGTTATCAAGATTGAGTTCATCACCACCGAGATACCAATCTTCTGCCTCAAAGGTCGTAGTACCAAATCCGTCCACGTCCAGCCAATCGTCTCCAGATTTCGTAAGCTGAGTGCCACTACTATTGTAAATATAAATTCTAGTAGAACCGAGCTGTTCAGTTAACGTAAACCTAACATTGCCATCGTACGTACTACCAGCAATTCCTTCATACGAAAACGTTGATAGAGGAGACGGAGTTGTATAAGTATTTTGACTCACATAATTACCATTACCAGCGCTATTCACACCCCGTGCCCTATAATAATACAATGTATTTGCTAAAAGACCCGTATGATTATACGAATTCGTATTTACATTATCTCTTAATACAGACCAATTACTGTTATTCAAGCTGTAATCCAAATCGTAGCTAGTAGCATTAGATGAATTTCCCCAAGAAATTGATATAGAATTCTCATCGTCTGCAGTTACTGCACCTGAAGTTATGTTCCCAGGAAGAGACGCCCCTGTTGTAAATATTTGAGCCCCTTCAATATTATTACCATAACCGAAAGTTGCCCCTACAGGGTATCCATTACTAGTGTATTGATATGGGATAATATAAAATCTGTAAGCGATATTTTGGGTTAAACCAGTTAAATTAACTTCATCGTTATTCGTATTTACACCATTTGCTGCCATATTATAACCAAGTGCCTGGTAATCAGATGTATTATATGCAGCTGTAGTAACTAAATACCTATAGCTTAAAGCATTACTATGGTTCCAGCCTACAGTAGCAGTTGTATCTCCTATATTTGAAAATGAGACACTTGTAACTATTGGTGCACCAGGATTAGTTACTGTCTCAATAGGACGCAAGTTGGGATTAAAAAGTTCATTATGTACACCTGGATATAGTCTTATTCTGTACCTATATGTACCACCTGGCGTCAAACTAGCATGATGGTATGTCTTAGAACCATCTCCCGACTGCGTACTTATTAACGTAGTTGGCGGATTAGATGTGTCACCATATAATCTAGATTCATCGGTTCCTGCCACTGTGTTAGGATAGACCCAAGTAATAGTATTAGACTCATAGTCATTTCCGATCCCTGAGTTTACTGCTATATCTCCTTCATCTTCCCAAAATGTTGCCTGAGTAAGTTTTGGTCCAAATGCTGAATCCCCAGTGGCGTTTGTCGCCTTAAGACGAAAACTGTAATTTTGCGCTTGAGCTAAACCAGTAACTGTTCTTGTCACCGGATCTCCTATTCCGATGACAATTGTTTCATTACCTGATGGGTTACCTGTACCGGTGCCGTAGTATAACTTATATCCAGTTGCACCCGAGACAGCACTCCATTGAAGATCTATTTCTTCAAAACCATCCCCACCCATAGAAGCTACAGTTGGTGCGCCTGGAGCATCTGGAACAGCCGGTCCTTTGGAAAAGGCTGAATCAGCCGGTATTGTTACCCAAGCACTTTCTCCATTACCGCAACCACTTGACTGCCTGACTTGTACATAATATTCAGTACTGGCGGAAAGTCCATCACCAGAATCAAGAGTATAACTATAATTACTAGTGCCTGTTACACTAGGACCATTTATAGGGCCAGTTGGTGAAGACATATTTGAATTTACTGAATATAGAAGTTCCCACTTGGCCCCATTGCACTGACCGTTTCTTTGTCCAACCCAAGCTACATGTAAATCACCATCATTTCCTGAAGTGGGGGTTGTTAAAACTACATTAGTGGGAGCTGAATTTCCAGCCATTACTCTTTACTCTCTAATTGTTTTATCCTAGACTCAAGATCACCTATTAATGATCCCATCTCTTTTATTGACTCTACTAATAGCGGTACGACACTCTCATACTGGATCGTCAGGTAATTCTCACCAGAAATTGAATCCCCGGAATCAGGTGCTTTATCAAATGGTGCTAACTTAACAGCCTCTGGAAGTATTTTTTGTAAATCTTGTGCTAATAATCCTACTTGTCCCTCTTCCCTATCAAAACCTGCTTCTTTTTCTGCTAATTCATTCCAATTAAATGTCACACCCTCTAAACCGAGTACTTTTTCTAATGGGCTTTCTATTGTCTTAACATTCTCTTTAAGCCTTTTATCAGAAGCGTATGCAGTTATATTACTCGTAGCGCCTATATCTCCAACAACATGAAGCTTATAAGATGGAGTTTGTGTTGCTATACCGACATCGCCATCATATTGAATAGTCAGATGAGATTGAAGGTTACCGGCGGCTGCTGCGTTAGTTGTCCCATCATTAAGTGAAAAGTTCATTCTACCAGTTCTATTTTCTAATGTGGTGCTAGCTCTGTGTACTGTAATAGAACCCATTGGAGTATTATTATCCAATTGAGTTCCGTCACCAGCATTAAATATTTCCCCACCCATTTGAAAAGCTATTCCAGAAAATCTATTTATTGCTGCTGCGTCATTATTGTGGACAGTCATTCCAAAATCGGTAGTATAGCAAGAATTATCATCATCACCATCCCATACTTCAGGATCATTATAGACATACTCAAACTTTCCCATCATCAGCCCATCGTAACCCCCAAAATCTAGGAGAATTTGATTAGTTGAAGCATCTGTGGGACTAAAGGAAGAACCACCTGATAATAATTGTAGATCAGCGGTGGTGTTGGAATACACCTTGGCTGTAGTAACGTTGTTAAAATCGCCTAAACTAGCTTCGCAAATATTTAAACCTTCTAAAACATATTGATCGTCATCAGTATTGTAACCCAGTAATAATTTGTTTTCTTGTTCAAATCCACTACCGCTTGTAAATTGTATAAATTTATCTACTGATTTGTCTATATTAAATCGTATATTGCCGGCAATATCAGATATTGGCGAAAACGAAATTTTCTCTGCAACAGATAAGTTATCAGCACTTATATCACCTGAAAAATAATTCGTACCTGTACCAGTATCATCTAATTGAAAGTTTACTGGGTACTCCCACTGACCTGCTGGAAACCCTAGAACATTACACACTTTCGTTCCAAAGAATCTATATCGTTTTAATCTGTCAGAACTATCCAACGTATCTGTGTGCTCAAATTTTAATGATCCTGATATAACACTTCCAACAACTGATGCTGCTATCCAATCATTGTAGTCGTCATTGAATAAGTGCGCATGGGCACTTCCAGCGGCTTCATCACTCGAATATGATTGTGAAGTCAATGCATTTACTCGCGCTAGCATAACAGATGCACTTATATTTGCGTCTGTAGTAGCTGCAAAATCTGCATCGAAGTATGAGTATTGTTTTCCTGCTTCAGTTTCTATATTAATTTTAAATGGTAAATCTGCCATGATTTGATTCTTCCTATTTTATTCTACAAATGGACCGCCGCCGCCACCTGGTGCAATTCCAAAACTAAATGAGCCAATGACACTTAATTTCCGATGATTTGTGTTTCCGTATCCAACAAACTTTTGATTGGGCTCTAGTTTCATTCCTCTAAAATCACTTGTACTTGATTCTAATTTTGCTGGTGTCAATTGCCAGCCTCCAATATTTCCACCCTTAAACAATACAAGTGAACCTGTTATTTGTCCAGTAGAACCCTTTAACTTTAATACACCCACCTGGGAATCTATAGTGTTAGATATATTAAATCCACCAATTGTTCCGGAACTTATATCTACATCATCAAAAGTACCAGTTGTTGCAGTAATATCACCTGTGATCTTAGCTGCTGAAGCTGTTACTTGGCCTTCGCTATTTACAAAGAAATCTTCATCAGTACCAACAGATATAGCAAAACCTCCTGGGGTACTTGCTGCAGCACCAATATATATTCCGTCATTATTGTCTAATAATGATTCCTTATCTCCCATATATATTGCTGGAAAAGAAGGATCAAGCGTCATATTATTTGATGTTAATTTTGTTCCAACAACCCAGTTACCTATTGTACCTCCTGTTGCAGTAATGTTACCTGAAATTTTAGCTGCTGAAGCAGTTATTTGGCCTGATGCCTTTAATCGTAATCCCGTATTTCCACTAGCGTTACTTGATGAGATTTCAGTTGATGTAATTCCAAAACCTCCTATAGAACCACTTTCTGCTTGAATACTTGTTGCTACTAGATCACCTGTGATAGTTGCCGAAGTAGCAGTTAATGCTCCTGATGCCAAAACTTTAAATACAGAACTTGCTCCTAATGCTATTCCATCAGTTCCCATATAAAGTCCAGCATTACCATCGTCTATTGCTGCCTTAGTACCTATTGTTATTTTTTCATTTTCACCATCAAGTACTATATTATCTGAATTATTACTAACTAATGTATCACCAGAAATATCCCAACCTGCAATTTGTCCACTTGTTGCAATAACTGCTCCTGTAAGTGTGGCCGAAGTTGCAACCAAATCACCATCAGCTTCTACTCTAAATGGAGCAGATGCTCTATTTGCATGCGAACTTCCAGCCCAAATAGCTATATCACCAGCCGCACCTGCGGAATTTAATCCTGCTGCTGTTGCCCCTGTTCCTGCTAAAATATGTGCAGTATTCGCTCCTCCTGGAACCATAGTAACATTAGTTGCTGCAATGGAGCTGGCACCAATAGACCAACCACCAACTTTCCCACCAGTAAACTTTACAAGTGAACCAGTTATTTGTCCAGAATTTTTTAAATATAAGTCAGTTCCAACATTTACTTGGGTATCAGTAACCGTCATTCCGCCTATTGTAGCACCAGTGGCTGTAGTTTGAAATACTGATGTTCCGTCAGTTCCTTTTACTTCAAATTTAGTGTTGTCCCAAAACATTCCACCTGAAGATCCACTTGCACTTAATTTATACGTACCTGACCCAGTTTGTCCGATGAATATTCCAGGTGAACCGTATGTAGTAGCTCCTATTCCCAAATATGCACTTGTAGCACTAATAGCCGCTAGAGTAACGCTACCTTTACTAAAAGAAGTACCATTTATTCCCCATCCAGCTATTGACGCGTTTCCGTCTATTGTTAACGCGTTACCAGTATATGTAAATCCTGTGCCAAGTGACATTCTACCTGCACCTGACCCATCAATATAAACACAATTTGCAGTATCGTAGCCATCATTAGTCCCTAGTG
>Ga0315334_10001468_pt1 | contig 14559 bp, 6 predicted proteins | sample M150034915metaG_FD_205555 | JGI IMG/M metagenome (GOLD analysis project Ga0315334, IMG submission 205555) | Ammonia-oxidizing marine archaeal communities from Monterey Bay, California, United States - M1 500m 34915 | ecosystem: Environmental > Aquatic > Marine > Intertidal zone | place: USA... | reverse complement strand
GACCAGTAAATTGGATGTCTGGGTGATCATGCGCTTTTTGTTAGACGCATCCAGAGTCTCGACGACCGACACGTAACCAGTTCCATCCCATTTGGTTAAGGCGATTTCACCAATAATCGAAACCCGCCGCAGAACCCTCCCAGAAATCGCATCGATCGACAAATGTTCGCCACCGTGAAAAATGTGAACTTCATCGTTTCTCACACGATAACTCATTGTGCTCATGAATCCCGATAGCGGTAAAGTCCAGAGCGTACGACCCGTTTTCAGGCTAACTAATGAGATGCCCTCGGGTTTTTCCGGGGGTCCATGACCACCACCACGTCCCACCACGGTTACTGGACGACCATCATTGAGGGATTGGGACAACACCGCGTTGCCCATATTGACACCACAAGTTGAGGACCACACATCTTTTCCCGTAGCCATGTCCAAAGCCTGTAACTGCGTCCATTGGGCTTGAGGTAGGTCAGCGTATTTATGCGGAAAAGTTCCATCCGGATCTGGGGCGTAGTGTTGTCTGGTGAACACAAAATTACCATCTATTTCAAAGGGCAACGTGCGTCCAACACTCAACATATCACGCGCCCAGATTTCCCGGCCCTTTAAGTCGAAACAGACAATTCGACCCGAGGCATTAACAAATATTACTCGTCCGTCTGCGCAAACCGCTGGGGGAGAAGTACTGTCACCGAAACATCCCGAAAGTCGCAGGGGATGTTTTCCCTCAATTCTGCGCTGCCAAAGCACTCTACCGGTTTTAGCCGAGCAAGACCACGCCACGATGTCTTTTCCTAATGATGAATCCATGGTAACCGAGGTGTAGGTGGTAAAATAGATTCGTCCCTGGGACACAACAGGAGTACTTTGTCCGGTTTCTGGCAATTTGAGACGCCAGCGAATATTTCTATCTTTGACAACACTCCAGTCTAACGGCGCGGACTTTGTCGAGGAAAAGTTTCCATGCGGACCGGCGGCTTGATGCCACCCTGTCGCGACGTCAGCACATCGCCCAGGGAGTGCCGGTAGGTATATCGCCATAATCAGCCCGAGAGCGCATAAATTCGGTAAACGCTTATTGATCGTTGAAATTCGTTTCATGGTTTCCTTCTCATCTCTAGTGACACTTCTGGCAATAAACTGGTCTGCGGCAATTGGATCGGTTTTGGAATTGTTGTGCGACCGGAACCAGATTCAATGTCCAAGATCCGAACGCGTGTCTAGGTGGCCAGTCGCGATGACCTTGTTTGTTGGCCAGTTTCAATTTGACTATAAAATATGCTAACAGTACAGTCTTCTGGTATTTGCTGAGCGTAGGTATTGAAGTATGGATTCGATCGTGAATTCACCAGTTATCGCCAATCCGAAAACACCATGAGCGTCACTGTTTTACCGTTGATGGTTTCCGGCCCTTGAAAGAATTGGCAATGCTATACGTTGTAAGTAACAGGTTCTGCCAGTGGGATTGTCTTAACATTTGGCTATGCTTAAGATAGAGGCGCGTCGCCGAAACCGGTCCGAGGTATAACCCAGACGTCGACCTGGGGATAACCCAGACGTCGACCTGCAGTTTCACGTTGTCTATTTTTTTGGAAATACTTATCAATGCGTTCTCTTTTTTCGCTGATTCTGCTAGTTTCTTTGGGTCACATCACATTCGGTGCTACGGCAGAGCCACTTAAAATCGCTGGCACAACGTCCGTGGTCTATAAAACCGTTGGTGAGACGACGTTGTTTCTGTATATTTTCAACCCCAAAGACCATCAGCAGTCAGACAAACGACCGGCCGCCGTCTTCTTCTTTGGGGGGGGATGGAACGGTGGATCACCAACGCAGTTTGAGCACCACTGCCGACATCTTGCTTCTAGAGGGATGGTCGCCATGGTTGCGGATTATCGTGTAAAAGGCCGCCAAGGGACTACTCCTAAGGAATGTGTCATGGACGGTAAGTCAGCCGTACGATGGATTCGCTTGAATGCGGTTAAGCTGGGAGTCGATCCAAATCGGATCGCAGCGGGTGGTGGATCAGCCGGGGGACATGTTGCCGCCGCAACCGGCACGGTTGTGGGACTGGAACAGCCCGGCGAAGATATTCGCGTTAGTAGCCAACCGAACGCATTGATTTTGTTTAATCCAGTATATGACAACAGCCCAAGCGGATATGGGAATTCCCGTGTTAAGGACGTGTATCCCCAGATTTCGCCGATGCATAACATCAAAAAAGACACACCTCCAACGATTGTCTTCCTAGGAACTAAAGACTCGTTGATCCCTGTTGCAACAGCAAAGGAATATAGACAACGTATGGAAGATGTTGGTTGCCGCTGTGAACTTCATCTTTATGATGGGCAACCTCATGGTTTTTTTAACTATGGCCAGCAGAAAAACTATCTCGACACAGTTGGCAAAATGGACGCGTTTCTGGTGTCGCTCAAATATATCACCGCGACTTCCGTCAAATAAAACCCGCAACCACTTCGCTCATTTATTATGACCACTGACCGACTTGGTATCGGTTGTAGCTATATTAATTGCATGGTAAAACGCCGTGTCAAAGGGTCTGCGAACGTTACTAGTAGTTCGAAACAGAATCCCGGCCGGCAGCTAAATTTTCGAGATTGGACGGAAAATAATTTGCGTTTAGTGGATCGATTGATCTATATTATAGCCCGCAACAACATCTTTTTCAGGTTTTTTGATGACCCATTTTACTGACGAACATCTGGTGATGACGCGCCGATTCTTTCTGGCAGTTTTGGCCGCTGGGTCTTCATCCGTTCTGGGCCCCAAACATCTTTCCGCACAAGAACTTGCCAACCCAGCGCTGCGACGTTTAATAGAAAAACTCCATTATTTAACGCCGGCCGAACAATTTGGTACTGTCGAGCGCGGTAATCCGCTACCGTACAAATTGCCACCCGCGGATTTAAAGGAGGCCGGGCTGACACCGGAATCATGGAAACTGGAAGTCGTTAGTGACGCCGACTACCCAGCTACCATGGGAAAGCAGTTCAAGCATACCGACGATACAGCTTTTACGTATGCGCGGTTAATGGAACTTGCCAAAAAACGGAGCACACGTTTTATTAAAACCATGACCTGCAACAACATGGAAGCTCCGTTGGGAACAGGAATTTGGGAAGGTGTTCCCTTGCGGGATGTGATCTGGTTGACTCAGCCAAAAGCGAATATCCGTCGGGTCTTCTATCATGGTTACCACAATTTGGATCCGAAACAGATGTTTCAGAGTTCGTTGCCGATCGGCCGGATTTTAGAGGACCCGCCGGGCATGCCTCCGGTAACACTCGTGTATAAGCTTAACGGCAAGCCCATATCCGGTCGTCGTGGTGGTCCCGTACGGCTGGTCGTTCCTGAAACGTACGGCTTCAAGTCGGTAAAATGGCTTACGCGAATAACCTTAACAAACCTTCACCATGCAAACGACACCTATCATCGTGGCAATAACGATGTTGATAGTTGGCTAAAGACCATTGCTCGTTTCGCCAGTTTTAGCGATGAGGTACCCAAGGGAACCCCCATACCCATAACCGGCCTTGCTCAGGTGGGTATCTCTGGTTTAAAAAAGGTGCAGGTCTGGATTACTCCTTCAAGTCCACCTCAACCGCGCGAGGAGGCACGCTTTAGCTATGGTGACTGGCAGGATGCTACGATCCTGCCAGCTCCTACAGACTGGGATGCTAAGGGCACTGCCGGTTCCACCGACATGCAGACGGTCTACGGCTTTGACGAGCAATCTGGCAAACCTTCAAGCTGGCCAATTCCCTACACCATCGCACACTGGGCAACCTTGTTACCCCCTGTTCCACCAGGTAAATACACGATCCGTTGTCGTACGATTGACAACAACAATATTGCGCAACCCCTGCCTAGGCCTTTTAGAAAATCGGGCAGTAGCAATATTGCTCGGGTTACCGTCGTGGTGGGTGAGTCCTAACCATCGGATGGGTTGTAGATAACAACGCTACGCTATTGTCCACCTAGGACATCTTTAAATCGATCAATGAGGCCTTGTTCGGCGGCTTCTACTCCATCTTCAGATTCCGCGATGACGTTCATCGCCTGGATTAAGTCTCTTCCAATTTCTGTTCCCGCCAGTCGTTCTACCAGACTGATGGTTGTGTTCAGCACGGAATTTAAGCCCTCATTTTTGATTTGATCCAACACGGACTGCGCGAGTGTTCGCAATGCAGTCATGTCGAGATTCGGGTGTGAAGTGGAAACAACCTGCAGCATATATTGGTATTCTTGCTTGCCGATGTTACCATCTACCGCCATTAGACAAACCAGCGTCGCTGTGACTATTTCATCATCTGAGACAAGTTCCAACCTGGCCTCTTCCTCGCGTTGAACTTGTTCGGATTTTTTCTCTTCCGATGTTTTCAGTAGCCGCCCGACGTCAACGGCTTCACCTTCGTTAGCATGTTCTAATTGAAAATATGGCTTTTTAGTTAGACGCATGAGCTTAGCGAGAAACAATTCTGGGATTTGCTTGACCCGTGAATTGAACTGTTGCGTCACGGCATTATAACCTGTTCTGGCATATTGCAACTGGTTTTCAACTGCCACAATTCGGTTATTCAGATCGACGACAACATCATTTCCGCGGAGGTTAGGATATTGTTCGAGTAAGGCCATGAACCTTTGATGCATCGCGCCCACTGGTTGCTGACCTGTGCCCCCTCTTAGTTCTGCGAGGGTTACCTGCAAATTCTGTTCATGCTGGAGCGCCTCCGAGACAACCCGAACTAGATTTGGTATCAAATCAGCGCGACGTTTTAGCGACACGTCGAGATTGGATTTGCCGCGTTGCTGCCAATTTTTGACAAAGATGAGGTCATTAAATAGAAACGCAATATTCAATACAATCAAGAAAAGAACCGCAACCAAGGCACCCGCGAAGTAGCCAAACGCATCAAAGGAAGCGCCGCCGTAAATAGTCATAACCGCCACAATACAACACGATAGAGCGGCGCCCAGAATCAACATTCCGATCCGAGCATACTTAAGCATAATTGAGGTCTCACCTTGATCACTAATAACAAAATGGCGTTCTTCCCGACTCGCTTCTATCGTGAGGTTCTGGTCAAGCGGATTATCTAGTATTGCTGGGCCTAAGACGTAGATTTCTTGATCGGGGCGAAGGGTCCATTCGTAATATTTTAGATGACCGGTGCGGGAATAGTGGGTTCTCATCGCATCAACTTTGGCGCCAACGGCATTTACGGGAATCGTGCCCGTATCGTCCCTAACATTGAAGATATTTTGCTGGACTCCACTTTCGACGACTACCCAGCGTGATTTTTTACCTGACTTTTGTAACCTTTTCATAAGATATCGACAATATACAACCGCTTCGCCGCTGTAGCGCGCTGATATCACCGTATCGTGTGGTTGAATGTGACCCACTATTTCCGTCATCCCAGGAACTATTCCTTTGACTTTCGAAGTAGGTATATTTTCAATCATCCTTTTGGTTCCCATTTTGCGGTAGCCAATAAATCCTAGAAAGGACATAACTACTAATCCAGAAAATCCCAATACTCCAACGATACCGGTATTAAGAACGGTGGTGGTCCGCTGCGGTTCCGGATAGGGTTTTAAAATCTCGCGTTCCGCAAGGGCTAGTTCCTCCATTTGCAGGTCGTCCAATCCCATCATCGCCGCATGAGCGATATTGGTATATCGATTTCGATATTGTTGGTACAACTGCTGCACCCGAATCGCATCACGTTTGATGAGTGCATGACGGAGTTGGGTTTTCGCATCCTCTGCTGGATCCTGGTTTTCAACGAGACGGCGGTATTGATCGACACGCTTGTTCGCTATGGTGAACTGCTCGGCGGTGACTAAACTCCATTGTAGAAATAGAATGGGAGGTAGCGTCAGGAAAACGACAATCGACGAAACCATAATGTGGTGAACGCGCAGTAAATTAAGCATAAATCCAATTGCAAGTACAAACGAGAACACGGCCAGTGCCATCGTGGAAACACTGGTCCATCCGCGGGCAGTTAGGATTGCTTTTTCCCCATGCGTGGAGATGGTGAATTGTATTCCCTGCGGCCCGGAACTTCCTCCGATATTACCCTGTTGTAGATTGTATTCGCCCAACACCAGTACGCGGGAATCCGCTTTAATGACGGATTCGTTTTCGCGATAATTGCCATAGTATTTAGTTCGAAGGGAAGTTGGGTAAAGTTCTGGCCTATCGGAGTTCGCTTTTACCAACACGCTGCCGGTTAAGTCGTCGACGGAAAAATTGACCGTGCCTGACGCAGAGTCCACCGTAACCCATGTTGAATCACCCTCACTGTCCGTTTCCTCCCGTTCTTTGATCCAGCTGAAATAGACGACCGGACCAGCTCCTAACCGACTATTTAAAGTGGCGTCTTCTCGTCGCACCTTCGCTTCAATCATCGATGGTCCGCTTATCAAACCTGCTGCATAAGAGATGGGAATCCGTTGAACTTCCAGTACGCCGCGCATCCCGTCCATACTACATCCCCTCGAAAAGAAGGCGATGATCAATAGAACAATCATGGTCACAAACTGTGATAACTTGGATACTCGGGAATCTTTTGTGAGCACTGTTCCGGACATCTTTTAGGATCCAAAATGTTTGGTAATCGAAACGGAGTTGATGTACATATGGGCCTACCATTTGGACATTTTTCACTAACGTCTAATACCATTGATACCAAAAAACGCCGTCCTAGACGAATTTTATTGGAAATTTACGGGTGGACCTTGTCGAGAAACCATGAGGCTGGGGCCGACCTGTTGGGATTTGTTAGATTTTGAGCTAGGCATTTTCTCAGAATTCGCGGGCCAACAAATATTTTGCCAATTACTGTGCAGCGGATTCGGTGATTAGCAAAGCCGCAGTCTCTTGTTTGTCGAGGGCATGTGGGTACCGCAATTTTCCCGTTCCATATATTTGATATTTCCAGTCAATTCAGATACAATGTTGAGGTTGTGCGTCTACATTATTGTTCATTTGCATGGAAAGCCTTCCCTTTGTGAACCCCCTCCAATGTGATGTGACCAACGAGTATTGATGACTGAGTTTTCACGGGCGAGTTAAGGAGTGACCGTCCCAAAATCGAAATACACATCCAGATCACTTAAAGGAAAGAGTCATGACCGTCCGCAGTCTTAGCGTCACATTATCGGTGCTCGTTTTTGCCTCAAATACGTTGTTCGCGCAGTTGCCGAACACACAACTTTCTGCCATTACTCCAGCGGGCGGTGCCATCGGTACCACGGTGGAAGTGACAGTTAGCGGTGCCGATCAAGATGACCTTAGAACACTCGTGTTTTCCCAACCGGGGCTCGTGGCCACACAAGTTTCAACAGCAGCGGGCGAGTTTGACGCCAACCCCACTCCCGTAAACAACAAGTTTCAAGTGGCAATAGCAGCCGACGTACCTAGTGGGATTTATGAGGTTCGCGCGGCAGGTCGCTTTGGTCTTTCGAACCCCCGATCATTTGTTGTGAGTGCTCGAGAACAAATTTTAGGTATTGGAAGCAACCATGCGATTACAGCGGCGCAAGAAATTCAAGCTAATACGGAAGTCGTCGGATTCACAGATGCCAGTAAACGCGATTATTTCAAAATCAACCTCACGCTCGGGCAACGAATTATTGTAGAGTGCCTTGCGCAACGAATTGGATCGCGCACCAATTCAGTGCTGGCAATTTTGGATGAGCAAGGGCAAGAGCTTGTGCAAAATAACGATGCAATTGGTGAGGATTCGCTCGTGGACTTTACCGCCGCTAAAGCAGGAACTTACATTATTACGGTACGAGATTTTATCTACCGTGGTGGTTCCGAATATCTATATCGCTTGCTCATAAAAACCGGAAGCCACGTGGACTACGTGATACCGGCTGTCGGGAAACTTGGATCAACATCCGAGCACACGATTGTGGGACGTAATTTGCCGGGAGGAAAACCTCTCGCCGACGTTTTCGTCGACGGTGTTCAACTTGAATATCTGACGCAAAGCATCCAGTTCCCTCCTGCTGCCGTATTAACAACGACCAGTCTTAAAACACTGGTTCAAGACAGTGTTGCGAGTACGCAGATTTCTGTACTGGGCGACAGCATCTCGTTCAGCATCAGTGACTTGCCGGTGGTCGTAGAATCCGGCCAAAATAATAGTGGTGAGACAGCCACAAAGCTGGACGTGCCCTGTGTTGTTTCGGGTCAATTTTATCCCGCGAGCGATGTGGACTGGTTCGAGTTTAGTGCAACCAAGGGCCAGATTTACATCGTCGAGGTCGTTAGCCATCGGCGTGGGTTGTCGGTTGATGCCATTATGCTTTTACAAAAAGTCGTGTCCGCCGAGGACGGCAAAGTGACTGTTAGCACGGTTGCGTCGGTGGACGATCCAAGTAATCGTAACGGCCGCATTGGGCAGGAGTTTGATGCAACCACCGATGATCCTGTTTACCGGTTTAGCGCACCAGAGGATGCGACCTACCGTATCCGTATTACTGACCAATTTAGCCGATCTCGAAACAACCCCCGTCTTCAGTATGAGTTGCGAATACGCCCTGAGAATCCGCAGTTGATTCTAACCGCTGAACTGAAACAAATTAAAACAGCTAACGCCAATGAAATTAAAGTGTATGCACCTATTTTGCGCAAAGCTGACGCGTTATTAATTAACGTGCGTGTCCAGCGCGCCGAAGGATTTAGCAGTCCCGTTACCGTGTCGGTTGAAGGCCTGCCGGCCGGAGTAACGTGTTCGTCTGTTGATCTTAGTGCCGCACAGTCCGTTGCAAGTTTAGTCTTAAATTCAAGCGCTGACGTAAAAGCATGGCAGGGTAACATCCACATAATAGGTTCGGCGAAAACCGCTGAGGGCCAAGTAAGGGTTGAGTCACAATATGCTGGGGTGACTTGGGGCACGGCTAATAAAACTCAGACACCCGCGTTTTTTGAAAGTCGCGGTAGCTGCTGGCTATCTGTCATTGAAGTAGACGATGGCGCTGCTGTAGTTTCAGTCGGGGATGGCACGATACTTGAGACGTCTCGAGGAGGAAAACTCGAAGTTCCTGTTAAGGTTGCGAGGGGGGCGGGATTTGAGGGCGATTTGAAATTGGTAGCAACCAATGTTGTTGCAGAAATTAAGCCAACAGATCTTACCTTCAAGGCGAACAGTAATGAACAAAACCTCGTTATTGATCTGAAAAACGCCAAAGCCAAGGCTGGCTTGTACACTTATTACCTGCGCGGTGATGGAAAAGTTAAGCGAACTCGAAATGCGGACGCTATCATACGCGCTGAAGCAAAGGTGGCTCACATCGTTAAAATGGTTGCGTTAGCTGATGCTGCTCTTGCTACCGCAACGGAAACAAACAAAACGGCCGTTGATGTATTGGCAAAAGCTGTAGTAACCAAAACTAATTCCGAAACTGCTAAAAAAACCGCGGATACATTAGCTGCAGAGACTGCGGCGGCGGTTAAAGTTGCACAGGAATCTTTGGCAAAAGCGCAAGCAGCACTTAAGGCGGCTGGTGAAGATGAGGACAAGAAGAAAATAGCACAGGAGGCGGTTGTTAAAGCGACAGCGGAAGTAACCGCAAAGGCTGAGGCATCCAAGGCCGCGGTCGAAACCAAGAAAACGACTGACGCAGCGGTGGTCAAAACGGTTGGAGAATATACATCTGCTGACACAGCGCAAAAAGAATCTGCTGCGGAACTTAAGACGGCAACGGAAACCCAAAAACGGACTGCCGCCGCCAAAACCGCGTCTGACAAGGTGCTCGCCGCCGTCAAGAAGGCGGACGCTGCCAAGGATTATGCAGTTGCTGTTGTTTCCACGCCCATCCGTATAAACGTAGTGGACTCTCCTTTTGCAATTAATGATGTTTCATCTAAAGTGACAGCCGGAGGCGAAATGGAAATAAAGTTTGCGATTGAACGCAAATACGGTTTTGTCGACAAAGTTGATTTGACGTTTTCGATTCCTAGCGTACTTAAAGGTGTGGCGGTAGCCAAGGTGCAGATCGCGAAAGACGCTTCTGAAGCGGTGGTCAAACTTACGGCGGCGGCCGACGCCACAGCGGGTAATCACACGATCGAAGTCGGCGGCGCTGCCAAATTCAATGCCGTACCGGTTACCGCAAAAGCAAAAATCAATTTGGAAGTTGTCGCCGCGGCGAAAACTCCAGACACTGAATAGTCAACACCGACAGCAAATGCGCAGCTATATTATGAAGAATATCCGAACCATCCAAACCTCGCCCTCCACGGAAAATACAATCATGAAAAGAATTCTTTTAACTCGCCAATGCGTGATTATTGTGTTGGTAATCGGTTGCTACTTTAGTTTGGGAGTAATCTCGGTAACAGCAGACGAAGCAATTCAGATAGCGGAGATTAAGCGTAGGGACAAGGTTGATTTTGAAAAAGAAATCTTACCTATCTTTCGTCGCAACTGTCTGGCCTGTCATAACGCGACCGATGCAGAGAGCGATCTGGTTATGGAAACCCCCGCGGCACTGCTTACCGGTGGATTTGACGGTCCTGCCATTGTTGCTGGAAAAGGCTCCGCGAGTCTTATTATTAAGGTTGCATCTCATGCGCAAGAGTCATATATGCCGCCCGAAGATAACGATGTCGGGGCAAAAACTCTCACTTCCAAGGAACTTGGTTTAATCAAACTTTGGATTGACCAAGGGGCGGAGGGTGAAGTTGTGGGGTCACGTGCTCCGGTCAAGTGGCAACCGCTGCCAGCAGGCGTTAATCCTATTTATTCCGTCGCGATTAGTGCGGATGGACAGTATGCGGCAGCGGGTCGTGCAAACCAAGTATTTATTTATCACATCCCATCACGAACTGAAATTGGGCGTTTATCGGATCCAGCGATCATGGAATCCGGCGTGTATGATTCCCCTGGTGTAGCGTTTATGGACATTGTTCAGTCGATTTCATTTAGCCCCGACGGTACCAAGGTGGCTGCGGGAGGCTACCGCACGTTAAAAATCTGGCAGCGGCATGATAATCGTGTTGTGTCAACGCTTCCTGCGTTATCGGCCATACCCACATCCGTCGCAAAAACTGCGGATGGCAAATTGCTGGGCATCGGGTTTGAGGACGGTTCTTTGCAAGTGCTGAGCGTCGCCGACAATAAAATTGTCGCTAACACCGCGGCTCATGAAGGCGGCGTACGAGGCGTCGCGTTCGCGGCTGACGCGCAACAAATAGTCAGCGGCGGGATGGATCAGACGGTTAAAGTTTGGGATGTTGCTGGTCTGGTTGCTGTGCGAACCATTATTACTCCAGCGATCGTTAATGCGGTGGCGATTGTTTCCGAGGGAACGTTGATCGCGAGCGCGGGTGAGGATAATGTCGTTCGTGTGTGGCACATCAAAGCTCCCGCACCGGAGGAAGCTGTAGAGGGTGAGGTACCCGAGGAAGTTGAGCAGCCATTGACGGAACTCAAAGGCCACTCGGCGCGGGTTACTTCGTTGGCGGTGTTTTCCAATCAGCCAGAGTTGTTGGCGTCTGGTAGCTCTGACAAGACGGTACGCATCTGGAACATTGCCACAGGAAAACAAGTCCGTGCTATTACCCACGGTGGTGAAGTAACGGGCATCGCGGTCAACGCAGCCGGTGATAAACTTGCATCGGTGAGCAGTGACAAGACAGCAAAATTGTGGAACGTTGCCGACGGCAAGGCGATTGTTGGGATGAGTGGCGATTATCGCGCCATCACCGACGTGGCGTTGATCGGTCGGGCTAGTACTTTAGCCGCTGCTCGAACCGCTTTGGCAAAAAAGGATTTGGACGCCGCCAATGCGCGTAAAAAATCAGAAGATGACAACCTTAAAAAGGTTAAAGAGGCACTTACGAAAGCAGATGAAGCACTGAAAGCCAAGACGGAAGCAGAAGTTAAACCAGTGGCGGATCTCAAGGCGGCAGACGAGGCGTTGGCAAAAGCAGTGGAAGCAATGACAAATAGCGAAACTGCTAAAAAGGCCGCGGCAACTGCTGTTACAGACACGGCAACTGCGGTCAAGGTAGCGCAGGAATCGTTAACAAAAGCAGGGGAAGCACTTAAGGCTGCTGGCGAAGATGAAGAAAAGAAAAAAGTAGCACAAGGGGCGGTTGATAAAGCGACCGCCGAAGTAGCAACGAAGACGGAGGCTTCCAAGGTATCCGTTGAAAACAAAAAGACGGCTGATGCAGCAGCGACCAAAGCAATTGCGGATCATAAAGTTGCCGAAGCAGCGCAAAAGAAGGCGGTGCCAATTGCTCAAAAAGCAAAAGACGAAAAGGCGGCTGCGGGCCGAACTGTGGCGGCATCGAATCGTAGTGTCATGCGAGCCGAGAAGGCAGTCGTTAATGCAGCGGATTCGATCGTAGGTTACGACGCAGCTCATAAAGCCGAAGAAGTAGCGGCAAAGTTAGCTAAGGAAGCATCGGATAAAGCAACCACCGAGCTAGGCAAGGACGACCAAGGGTATACGAGTGTCAGTTTCACGACGGACGGGACTCAAGTCATCATCGGAGGGCTGGACCATTTCGTGGCCTGTTTCGACGCAAAAAACGGCGCAGCAATTTCAGTATATCAGGGAAAGTCGGCTGCCCAGGCCGTTATTTCACTCGGCGATAATGTTGTAATTTTGCATCAAGACAAAACTGCCGAGGTGTGGTCAACAATATCCGAGTGGAAGTTGGCAATGACGATCGATTCAGCAAGCGGAGCAAAGGTGTTTACCGACAGAGTGACCGCAATTGACTTTAATAGTGATGGCACGTTGTTGGCTGCGGGAGGTGGCGAACCGTCGCGCAGTGGAGAATTAAGTATTTTCAACGTCGCCGATGGGAAACTTGTCCAATCTTTTAAGGATCCCCATTCCGACACGATCTTCGCCGCTCGTTTCTCAGTGGACGGACTGCACATTGCAACCTGTGGTGCAGATCGTTTCGTTAAGGTGTTTCAAGTGGCCGATGGCGAATTTGTAAGGGCATTTGAAGGGCACACACATCACGTGCTTGGTGTAAGTTGGAGTGCAGATGGGCGCCAATTGGCTAGTGCGGGTGCGGACAAGGTAATTAAACTATGGGATTTTCGCACCGGTGATCAGCAGCGGACGATTAGTGGATTCACTAAGGAGGTGACGGCAATTCAATTTGCTGGGTTGTCTATGAACGTCGTCGCATCGTGTGGTGATAAAAACGTACACATTAAGAGGGCGGACAACGGAGGCAACGTGCGAGCGTTGTCCGGTGCGACAGATTACGTGTACAACGTCGGAGTGAGTGCTGATGGGAAGACAATCGTTGCGGGCGGGCAAGATAGCGTTGTACGGATTTGGTCGGACGATGGAAAGTCTATCGTAACTTTCGTAGCACCTGTTGCCGATGACAAAAGTGACAAATAGAACGGATATCCCCACTACGCTCTTGCCATAGCCCTTGGCTATATTGAAATCGTGATATCAATTGCGCGAAGGCGGAGTTCAATGCGTGTTCTTCATGTAAAGTCGCAACTGGTTGATTGCTTGTTTGGCGGCCTTAGCAAGTATAATGTCAGGATGTCCCGTGAAGTCGTGCGTTTGCAGTTCACTGCGATTTTCATGGGCGATGGCAACATTAAAATGCGGCACGGTGTTTTCTGACTGATCAGGGGATCTGATTGGGCCCACGATAAGGGCATAGGTGGCATTGGTTACTGTGCGGAAATCATTCGCGAGTTTTGTAAGATCCACAGGCGGGGTGTCTGTTAGGAGTGGAAATTCGTTGGAGGGCAAGTTGAAGCGAGAGGCTACGAGTGCGGGGTAAAGAGGTGCATGCAACATTGCTGCGAGTTGTCCCTTGGTACCGCATTCCCAAGTGGCTATTGACTCCCCATTTTGGAAGAGGAGTTGACAAACCTTGGTTCCAAGTTCGACCTCGTGACGCGCGAAGACGACGTCGCCGAGTGTTTCGACAATCTGATCAAGCGTAGGTTGTGCAAGTGTTTGACATTCCTTTTCGGATGCCGCGGTGACTTGGACCCGTAAGGTGATGGTGGCGTTACTGGCGGTAATCCCGACGATAGGCGTTCGATCTCTTTGAAATATCTCAGGGAGCTTGTGTTCGAGATCACTCTCACCCATGCCAAACGTCTTTAAAACGAAATGTCGCGTAATTTGTGGGATTCCTACCATATTTTGGCGAATTGCCGGAATGACATGGGAGTTGAACATCAGTTTCATTTCAGCCGGAACCCCCGGTAGACAAAACACTCGGGGTCTGTGGGGACTAGCATCGACGATGGTATCGACACCAGGGGCGGTCCCTTCGGCGTTGTGTATAAGTGTAGCCGTTTGTGGTAGCAGTGCTTGCTTTCGGTTATTGGGCGCCATGGTGCGGCCCCGCCGCATAAACAAGTTGATTATGTGCTGCAACGCCTCGGCGTTTTCGACGAGCGGTTTATCAATAGCTGTCGCTAGTGCTTCGCGTGTGAGATCATCCGCCGTGGGGCCTAAACCACCGGTAACTATGATGAAATCGGACCGCTTGATTGCAGCTCGGAT
>Ga0315334_10001465_pt1 | contig 14569 bp, 11 predicted proteins | sample M150034915metaG_FD_205555 | JGI IMG/M metagenome (GOLD analysis project Ga0315334, IMG submission 205555) | Ammonia-oxidizing marine archaeal communities from Monterey Bay, California, United States - M1 500m 34915 | ecosystem: Environmental > Aquatic > Marine > Intertidal zone | place: USA... | reverse complement strand
TTTCCAACTTTATGGAATGCCGATGAAAGATATAAAAAAACATATATGACAAACTATGAAGGATATTATCAAACTTATGATGCAGGCCATATAGATGATGATGGTTATATTTGGATTATGTCCAGAACTGATGACATCATTAATGTTGCTGGTCATAGACTTTCAACAGGCGCTATTGAAGAAGTTTTGTCAGAACATCAATCAGTTGCTGAATGTGCCGTTATTGGTATTGCGGATAAATTAAAAGGTCAATTACCAATTGGGTTAATAGCGCTTAAAGCGGGAGTTGAAAAAGATAATGAAACAATATCGAAAGAATGTATCCAAATGGTGCGAGATAAAGTTGGTCCTGTTGCAGCTTTTAAAACAACTATTGTTGTAAAAAGATTGCCAAAAACGCGCTCTGGAAAAATTTTGAGAGGAACTGTTAGAAAAATTGCTGATAAAGAAGAATATAAAATGCCGGCAACAATTGATGATCCGGCAATTTTAGATGAAATAAAACAAGATTTAATAAAAAATAATATTTTAAAATAATGACAAAAGCTTACCTTTTTATGTTTGTTGCAATTTTCTGTGAAGTAGCAGGCACATTACTTCTTCCTTCTACTCAAAATTTTACAAAATTAGTTCCAACATCAGTAGCTGCCACTTGCTATCTTTCAGCTTTATATTGTCTTACTCATGTATTGCACAAAATTCCAATAGCTATCGTTTATGCGACTTGGAGTGGGTTAGGAATATTTACAATTGCAATATTTGGATACATTTTTTTTAAACAAAGTCTTAGCTGGCAAGCAATACTTGGATTGTTTCTTATAGTAGTAGGCGTTGTTTTAGTTAATAGCTTTTCTTCAAAAGTTATTTAAATTTCATTGGTTTTCCAGACGGCTCTCCAATTATTTTTCCGCCTTTCATTTTAATTTGACCATTAATTATTGTTGCAATAGGGGTTCCTTTAAATTTATATCCATCAAAAGGAGACCATCCACATTTACTTTCTATTTTTTCATTTTTAATTTCAATAATTTTTTCTAAATCTATTATTGTAAAATCTGCATCAAAATTTTTTTTTATAAATCCTTTGTTTTGAATGCCAAAAATACTAGCTGGATTTTCACAAAGCAATTTGACTAATTGGTCTAACTTCAATCTTCCTTCATTAACATGATTTAGCATTACTGGAAGTATAGTTTGTACACCAGGCATTCCTGAAGGTGAATCTGGATATTCTTTTTGTTTATTTTCTTTTAAATGTGGCGCATGGTCAGATCCTAACGTATCGTTATAATTATTCCTTACCGCATACCATAATCGATCAAAATGACTTTTGTCTCTAATTGGAGGATTCATTTGTGCAAAAGTACTAAGTTTTTTGTAACAGTCTGGAGCAAAAAGTGTTAAGTGCTGAGGGGTTATTTCAAAAGTAATATTGCCTTTGTTTTGAGATAAGAAATCGACCTCTTCTTTTGTAGTCACGTGTAGAATATGTGCTTTTTTGTTTAGTCTTTTAGCAATTTTTACAATTTTTCTTGTTGAAGACATTGCACACTCTTCATTTCTCCAGATTGGATGTGTTGTTACATCTCCTTTTTTTCTAAGCTTTTTTCTAATATTTAATATTTCTTCATCCTCGGAATGAACAGAAACTATTTTTGATGTATGCTCAAAAACTTTTTCGATATCTTCTTCTTTGTCTACTAAAAGGTTTCCTGTTGATGATCCTGCAAATAATTTTACACCACAGCAACCCTCTAAATCTTTCAAATTAGCAAGATCTTTATAATTGTTTGGAGTAGCGCCAAAATAAAATGCATAATTAGAATACATTCTATTTTTTGCTAAGTTTAACTTATTTTGAAATTCTTTTTTATCTGATGTTGGAGGGTTTGTGTTTGGCATTTCAAATACTCCTGTTATTCCTCCTACTATGGCTGCCCTACTTCCTGAGTTTAAATCTTCGGCGTCAGTTAAGCCTGGTTCTCTAAAATGTACTTGAGTATCTATGCAACCAGGCAAAACAATCAAATTTACTGCATCTAATGTTTCTTTTGATTCTTCTTTGATGTTTCCAATCTCTACAATTTTACCTTCTTTAATGCCTAAGTCTTTATTTATTAGTTTATTATCAATGTAACATTGGCCATTTTTTATTATTAGATCTAACATTTAATAGAAAAGTAACTATATTATAAATGAACATCTTTCAATTATGAACAAAAAAAAAATATATATATTAGAAGATCGTGGAATATTATTTGTACAAGGCAAAGATACTAAAGAATTTCTACAAAATATAATCACAAATGATATTAATAAAGTCAACGAAGCCAATAGTTGCTTTGCTTCGCTTTTAACACCTCAAGGGAAATATCTTTTCGATTTTTTAATTATTAAACATAAAAATGGATATTTTGTAGATTGCGAAAAATTACAAATCGAAAATCTATATAATCAACTAATCCTATATAAACTTAGATCAAAAATAGAAATACTTAATCTAAGCAATGAATTTGTTGTAGGTGCGCTAAGTAATGAAAAATTTTTAGAATTTGAAGGTGCCAAAAATTTACCAGGGTTTACAATTAAATACAAAAAAGATCCTATATTTTTAGATCCAAGAGAAAAAGAATTAGGTGCAAGAATAATTATTAATTTAGAAAAACTAAATTTGTCTTTAAAACAATTAGATTTAAAAACTTCTGATACTGATGAATATTATAAATTTAGTCATGAAATTGGAATTCCTCAAAAAAATACTAATCAACTTAAGAATAAAATATTTGGTATAGAGTGTAATTTTGAAGAATTAAATGGAATAGATTTTAAAAAAGGCTGTTATGTAGGTCAAGAAAATACAGCAAGAATTAAATTAAAAAACAAACTATCCAAAAGACTACTTCCAATACAATTGATCAAAGGTGAACTGAAAGATGAAATTATTAAATATAATGATAAAGAGGTTGGAAAAGTTTTAATAAAAAATAATTTTCCTTTTGCATTAATTAAATTCTCAAATGAAAACTTCGAAATAAAAAATGAATTTAAATGTGGTAATGCGGTAATAAAAATTATAAAGCCTAATTGGATGAAATAAAATTAATTTATAAAAATTTACTTAAATCAGGTTTAAAATAATTTGGACCTTTCATAACTTTTCCAGATTCATTATAAATCGGCTTTCCGTTAGATCCTAATTTGCTCATATTTGACTGCTGAACTTCATTAAAACATTTATCCAAATTTATTCCAAAGGCATGACCAGCTCCGTAAGCAACATATAATATATCTGTTAATGCATCTGCCACCTCCAAAATATCATTATCCTTTATAGCTTTTTTTAATTCCTCTAATTCTTCATTTATTAAGCTTATTCTAAGCTCATTTATTTTGTTATTACTAAGTTCAGCTTTTATTTTTACTTCTTGTCCAAAAGTTTTCATAAACAATCCTACTTTTTCAAAATTTGTCATAATGCTCCTATTTCATTATTTCATTACTTATTGTATAAGAAATATACCATTACATTCAAAATTTGGATTATGAAAACAAGAAAAGAATATGATAGTATAGGAGTAATTAATGTACCTGTGGATAAGTATTGGGGCGCATCAACTCAGAGATCAAGCAAATATTTTAATATTGGAGATTTTTTAGTTAGACCTATTGTAATTAAATCAATTGCCATAATTAAAAAGGCTGTAGCTATAGTAAATACAAGAAATGGTGATCTAGATAAAAAAATAAGTAAAGCAATTATCAAAGCTTCGAATGAAGTTATATCTGGTAAATTAATGGATAACTTTCCTTTAAAAGTCTGGCAAACTGGCTCTGGTACGCAAACAAACATGAATGTTAATGAAGTAATTTCAAATAGAGCAATAGAAATTTTAGGTGGAAAAAAGGGTACAAAAAAACCAGTACATCCAAATGATCATGTAAATAAATCTCAATCAACAAATGATGTTTTTCCAACGGCTATGCACATGGCAATAGCAATAAGAGCCACAGGAAAGTTAATACCTAGTCTTACTTTGCTTAATTCACAATTAAAAAAAAAAACTAAGGAATTTAGTAAAATTGTTAAAGTTGGTAGAACCCACTTACAGGATGCTACCCCTTTAACTTTAGGTCAAGAGTTTTCTGGTTATCATTCTCAACTAACAAAATGCATTGAGAGAATAAAAAGAGCTTTAGAAGAAATATATTTTTTGGCTCAAGGAGGTACTGCTGTTGGAACTGGTTTAAATACAAAAAAAGGTTTTGATAAAAAAGTAGTAACTGAAATTAAAAAAATTACAAAACTTCCATTTAAACCATCACAAAATAAATTTGCATCCTTAGCAGCTCACGATGCTATAGTTAATTTTTCTGGAACAATGAACACAACTGCTGTTTGTTTGATGAAAATTGCAAACGATATTAGATTTTTAGGATCAGGACCTAGAGCTGGATATGGAGAATTAATTTTACCAGAAAACGAACCTGGATCATCAATAATGCCTGGTAAAGTAAATCCAACTCAGTGTGAAGCTGTAACAATGGTGTGCGTAAAAGTAATTGGAAACCATAATGGAATAACTATGGCTGGATCGCATGGACATTTTGAGTTAAATGTTTTTAAACCATTAATTATTCACAATATTTTACAATCAATTCATATAATGTCAGACTCTTCAAAAAGTTTTGCAAAATATTGTGTTTCGGGACTAAAAGCTGACAAAAAAAGAATAAAAGAATTATTAGATAATTCATTAATGCTAGTAACGGCACTTGCTCCACATATTGGATACGATAATGCATCAAAAATTGCTAAAAATGCATTAAAGAATAGTACTACACTTAAACATGAAGCAATTAAATCAGGTCTAATAAAAGAAAAAGATTACAATAAAATTGTTGATCCAAAAAAAATGATTAGTCCAAGGTAACTTTTTTAAATTCTTTAGAAATTAAATTATTTAACTGTTGAATATTTTTTACTTCTTGAAAAATTGATTGATTATTTTGATTTTCATCAAAATTAATATTTGATACGAAGTAATTTCCATCATCAATATTATATTCCACTTCAAAATAAACTTTATTTAAATCTATTCTATTTTGCCTTGCTATCAAAAATTTTCTATATAGCTCTTGTTGGTTCTCAACATCAAATTTAATTTTTGATTTTATAAATATTTTTTGATTTTTTTCATAAATTATAGGATCAGAAAAATGTATTTTTCCTATTTTTTTTAAATTTAAACTTGATCCATTTAAGCTTATTTTTTTTTCTAAAAAATTGATTTTTAAAACTAAATTTTCAAATAATCGGTTATTAATTTCATTTAAATTTATTTTTAAATTTCCATTAAAATTTAAGTGTGACGTTTTATTTGTTTTATGTAGATTTAAGAAAAGATTATTTAGTACTGTTTGAATTTTTACACCTGATAAAATTAAATTTAAATCAAAAAAAAATGGGTCTAGTTTAATATTGCCAATAAATGTAGAGCGATTAATTATTTTATTTTTACTTTTGTTATCAAAAAATTCAATATTATTTTTATTAAATTGATAATCTAAATCTAAATAATTGCTTAAAAATCTGACACTTGTTTTTGCTTTTGTAAAATTATCATCGAATAAATTAAATTTATTATAAATCAAAATATTTGGATTTTTAAATCTAACACTACTCATTGAAATATATGGGTCTGAATAATTTTTTTCCCATTTAAAATTAAAATTTGATCCAAATAAATTACCTAATATATTTAATTTTTTTTCTTTCTTTTCCAAATTAAAAAAATATTGAAATTTTTTGATTTTTGAAATTAATATTATTTTCTCATTTTGATCTCTAAAAAAAAAATTACTATTATTAAAATAGATTGGTTTCGAAATATTATATTTTAAATGATTATAAAAATTTTTTATATCTGCAAATTGTAGATCTAAATCAGCTTTATTTACATTTATATTTTTTAATTCTATTTTTTCTTTTTTGTGTAAATTTTTAAAATAAACATTTATTTTTAATTTTTTGACACTTAAAATCCTTTCTTTAGAATCGTTAGAAAAGTATAAATCACATTCTTCAATTAAAAAGTGTGGTGTTGGGAGTATTAAATATCTTATTCCTTTAATATTCTTTAGATCTAATTTAAAATCTTTAGATACTTTTTTTTGAATTTCTTTATCAAAATTTTTATAATTATAGTAAGCAGGTATAGTAAAATATAGCAAAATTAAAAAAACTAATATGATTGAGGATATAATTGATACAAAAGGATTTTTCTTCCAGGAACCGGAGATTTTATTTTGAATGTTAAATTTATTCCAAGAACTGGAGATTTTATTTTGAATGTTAAATTTTTTCCAAGAACTGGAGATTTTATTTTGAATGTTAAATTTCTTCCAAGAACTGGGGATGTGTTTTTGAATGTTAAAAATGTTAAATAAGTAATTTTTCATAGTTGTCGAAAGAAGGATTTACACTAAAAATAGTAAAATGTTAAATTTAGAATATTTAAAAAATCTTAATGAAAAACAAAAAGAGGCAGTTTTAACTCTTGATGGGCCACTTTTAATTGTAGCTGGCGCAGGTTCTGGCAAAACTAAGGTGCTAATTTCAAGAATTGCTCATATAATTGATAAGAAGAAAGCATACCCTAATCAAATTCTTGCAGTCACATTTACTAATAAAGCCGCAAAAGAAATGCATAATAGAATTAGCAAGATTCTAAAAAAAGATGCAGTTGGTCTTTCATGGCTTGGTACATTTCATTCTGTGTGTGCAAAATTATTAAGAAAACATGCTAAGGCCATTAATTTAAATTCAAATTTCACAATAATTGATCAGGATGACCAAATCAAATTAATTAAAAATATCTCCAAGGCAGAAAATATCGATACAAAAAAAATTTCTCCAAAATATATTTTGACAATAATAAATCAATGGAAGAATAAAGGATGGTATCCTGAGGATGTAATATTAAAAAAAAAAGAAGTTTTAGAAAGAGGCTTCTTAAGTATTTATAAAATTTATCAATCTAAACTACTTGATCTTAATGCCTGTGATTTTGGTGATTTAATTTTGCATAGTGTTAAAATTTTTGAAAAATATCCTGATATTGCTGAAATGTATTCAAAAAATTTTAAATATATTTTGGTTGATGAATATCAAGATACAAATTTAATACAAAGTAAATGGTTAAACTATTTGGCAAAATACAATCGAAATATTTGTTGTGTTGGTGATGATGATCAGTCAATTTATAGCTGGAGAGGAGCAGAAATCAAAAATTTTTTAGAATTTGATAAAATTTATAATAATACAAAAATTGTAAGACTCGAAAGAAATTATAGATCAACTCAAAATATATTATCAGTTGCATCTAAAATAATATCTAATAATGAAAACAGAGTAGGTAAAAATCTTTATACCGAAGGGGAAAATGGAGATTTTGTTTACTTAAATTGTTTTAGAAATGGAAAAGACGAAGCTATTGGAATAAGTGATAAAATTGAAATTTTAAAAAAAAATTATTCTCTAAACAATGTATCAATACTTGTAAGAGCAATATTTCAAACAAGAGAATTTGAGGAACGTTTTTTAAAAATTGGCATACCTTATAGAATTATTGGAGGAATTAAATTTTACGAACGTGCTGAAATAAAAGATTGTATTGCATATCTTAGAGTAATTCATCAAAATAAAGATGATATTTCTTTTGAGAGAATTTTAAATGTCCCAAAAAGATCTATTGGAGAAACTACTATAAAATTAATAAGTGAACATGCAAAAGAAAATAAATTATCATTAGAAAGATCTGCAACTTCACTTGTTCAAAAAAATCAAATAAAACCAAAAACAAAAATTGGATTAAATTCTCTTTTAAATTTATTAGAAAAATGGAGGAATGATTTATTCAATAAAAAAATTGGACATATAAAATTAATACAAACCATCTTGGATGAATCTGGGTATAGCCAGATGCTAAAAAATAAAAAAGATTTAGAAAACGAAAATAGATTAGAAAATATTAAAGAGCTAATAAGCGCAATGAAAGAGTATGACAATTTAGAAAATTTTTTAGAACATGTAGCTTTAGCAACCTCTCTTGATCAAGACTGGAAAGATAAAAAAGTCAACTTAATGACTATGCATGCATCTAAAGGTTTGGAGTTCGACGTAGTTTTTCTCCCGGGTTGGGAAGAAGGTTTGTTTCCTCATCAAAAATCAATTGAGGAAAAAGGCCAAAAAGGGTTGGAAGAAGAAAGAAGATTGGCCTATGTTGGAATTACAAGAGCAAAAAAGTTAGCAATTATATCTTTTTCAATAAATAGATTTTATCAAGGAGACTGGATGGATAGTTTAGCTTCTAGATTTATTGATGAATTGCCTTCTGAAAATATTAAAAAAAATAATTATTTTGAAGAAGAGAAAGTTGATGACTTTGAATTTAATCAAGATATAGATTTTGAAAATGAAATAAAAAGTCCAGGTTGGATAAGATATCAAAAAAGGTTAAAAAAATAATTTAAAAATGATTAATGTTTTAAAAAATTTTTTAGATAATAAAAGTATTGATGGATATATAGTTCCTAAAAATGATGAATTTTTCTCAGAATACTCACTTCCAAACAGATTAAAGTTAATTTCAAATTTTTCTGGTTCTGCTGGAATGGCAATTATTTTGAAAAATAGAAACCTTCTATTTATTGATGGAAGATATATACTCCAGGCAAAAATCGAATGTGGGAATATATTTGAAATATTTGAAGTACCAAAAATTAAACCTAGCGATGTAATTAAAAAAAAATTAAATTTAGGATTTGATCCAAAATTATTTACAGAAATTAATTTAAAAAGTAATTTTAAAGATAGTTGCAACTTGATTCCCATTAATGATAATCCAATTGATCAAATTTATAATTTAAAAAATAATAATAGAATAAAAGAATTTTTTAACTTAAATGAAAAAAGTGTTGGCGAAAGTATAAATTCAAAATTAAATATATTATTTTCAATTCTTAAAAGAAAAAAAATAGAAAATATATTTATAAGTGCTCCAGAAAATTGTGCTTGGTTATTAAATATTAGAGGATTTGACAATCCAAATAGTCCAATTCCAAATTGTCAAATAATTCTTAATAAAAATAAAAATATATATTTTTTTTCTGATATTAAAAAAATTAGTAAAATTAAAAATATATCAAATTATAAAAAAATTAAGTTTTGTGAATTTATAGATTTTGCAAAAATAATTAATAGTTTGAAAGGTAAAAATTTTTCTATTGATAGAAACAGTTGTTCAATTTTTAACAAAAGCGTTATTATGTCAAAATTTAATATTTTAAATGAAATTGATCCTTGCTACGGCCTAAAAGCTATTAAGAATCCAACTGAGATTAAAAATATGATTGATGCCCATGTTTCTGATGGTGTTGCTTTAACAAAATTTTTATTCTGGATGAAAAAAAAAAAAAAATTAAGTTTAAAAGAAATGGATGCAGAAAAAAAATTAGAAAAGTTTAGAAGAAAAAATAAAAATTTTCTGTATCCAAGTTTTAATACTATTGCAGGATCAGGTCCTAATGGAGCAATAATACATTATAGAGCTAACAAATTTTCTAATAGAAAAATTAATATTAAAGATATTTTTTTATGTGACTCTGGTGGTCAATATAAATATGGAACAACAGATGTAACAAGAACTATTTGTTTCTCAAAACCAAATACAAAAGTAAAAAATATTTTTACTAGAGTTTTAAAAGGACACATTGCTGTTTTTACAACAAACTTAAATAGAATTAATACCGGCAAAGATATTGATAAAAGAGCTAGATTTTTTCTTAAAAAAGTAAACTTAGATTATAGTCATGGAACAGGTCATGGAGTTGGTCATTTTTTAAATGTTCATGAAGGTCCACAAGCTATATCAAAGTATAATAATGTAAAAATTTTACCTGGAATGATTTTAAGCAACGAACCTGGTTATTACAAAGAAAGAAGATTTGGAATTAGAATAGAGAATTTAGTTTATGTTAAAAAAGATAAAAAAAATATTAGTTTTGAAAATTTAACTTTAGCTCCTATCGATACTGATTTAATTAATTTCAAAATGTTAACAATTAAAGAAAAAAAATATTTAAATAATTACCATTTAGATATTTATTCAAAAATTGCAAAATTTTTAAATTCTAGCGAAAGAAAATGGCTTACAAGTTTAATTTAAAAGTTTTTCCCACTCAGATTGTTTAATTACTTTTATATTTAATTCTTTAGCTTGTTTTACTTTTTTTATGGTTGGTTTTTCTCCAATTACTAAATAATCAAGTTTTTTGTTTACGTTACTTAAAATTTTTCCTGCATTTTCCTCGGTTAAAGATTTTGCTTCAGCTCTACTAAAATTAGCAAGTTTTCCTGTGAACATAAAAGTTTTATTGTTTAATTTACCTTGTTTATTTTGTAGAACATTTTTTATATTCATTATTGAACTTAATTGAAGAACTACCTTTAAGTTAATTTGATCAGAAAAAAATTTTTTAAGTGAAACAATTTGAGTATCTCCTATTCCATCAATATTGGTCAATGAAGTAAAATCAAAATTTTTTGTTATACTTAGAAATTTTTCTTTAGTTTGAAAATATTGTGATAAAAGTTTTGCATTTTCTTGCCCTATATGTCTAATCCCAAGTGAAAAAATAAATTTGCCTAATCCTATATTTTTTGACTTTTCAATTGATTTACTTAAATTATTTGCTGATAATTTTCCCCAACCTTCTAAATTTTCAATTTTTTGATAATTCAAATCAAATACATCCTGGGGTAATTTTATAAACTTTAATTCCCAAAATTTTTCTACAACTTTTTTTCCTAATCCCTCTATATTTAATGTCTCTTTTGAAACAAAATGTTTAATTTTTTCAATTGCAATTTTTTCACATTTATATCCTTCGCTTGGACATCTTTTTATCGCATCATATTTTTTTGTAATTTTATTAAAATCTTTAACAACGTTTGATCCACATGATGGACATTTTGTTGGAAACAAAAATTTTTTTGAATTATTGGGTCTTTTTTTTAAATCTACAGATAATACATGAGGTATAACATCTCCTGCTCTCTCTACTTTCACAGTGTCGCCAATCCTTATGTCTTTTCTTAATATTTCTTCTTCATTATGAAGTGTTGCATTTGAAACAATAACTCCTCCAATATTTACAGGTTTTATTTTCGCAACAGGTGTCAAGGCGCCAGTTCTGCCTATTTGAATTTCTATATTTAATATTTTTGAAAATGAACTATTTGCTGAAAACTTATGAGCAATTGCCCATCTTGGAGCATTTGCAACAAAGCCTAATCTTTTTTGAAGATCAATATCATTGATCTTATACACCAAACCATCTACATCAAAATCTAAATTATATCTTATTTTTTCAAACTCTTTATGATTTTCAACTAGATTATCTACATTGGAAATAACAGCATTATAATTATTTGTGTTAAAGCCCCATTTCTTAAGAAGACTCAAGAATTCAGATTGTTTTTTAATATTTGTGGCATCAATGAAGCCGTATGTATAAGCAATAAATCTTAATGGTATTTTTTTTGTTTCATTTGGATTTTTTTGCCTAAGAGATCCTGAGGCTGCATTTCTTGGGTTTGCAAAACGATCTTGTATTTTTTCAAAATCTTTTTTTCCAATATAAACTTCTCCTCTAATATCAATATCTTTTGGAAAACTTTTATGGTTTATTTTTTTTGGAATATCTCTAATTGTTTTAAGATTTTCGGTAATTATTTCACCTTCGATGCCATCTCCTCTGGATAATCCCAAAACTAAATTAGAATTTTTATAGGTCAAGGAAGCAGAGATACCATCTATTTTTGGCTCAACACTATATTCAATATTATTATTTTCTTTTAAATTTAAAAAATTAGAAATTTTTTTCTCAAAATTTACTAAATCTTCCTTGTTAAATGCATTTGATAAAGAAAGCATTTTTATACGATGTTTATGCTTAAAAAAAATTTTTGATGGCTTTAAACCTACGGAGCTTGATGGAGAATCTTTGCTTTTTAAGAATTTATATTCACTCTCTAAATCTAAAATTTCTTTTTTAAGTTTATCATATTCTAAATCAGAAATCTTTGGATCACTTTTTTCATAATATAGTTTATTATTTTTTTTCAACTCTTGAATTATCGATAAGTATTTTTTTTTTATCAACTTTAAATCTTTATCCATAGTCAATTATTGAATTAGAGACTTAAGTTTTTCAAGTGTTGATTTTGTTAAACTATTTTTTTTTCTAAGAGATTTTTTTTTATAATCTTTATTAAATATTTTATATGACTCTTCATACCATTTGCCACTTTGATAATTGTAACCTAAAAGTACTGCATATTTTTTTGCTTCGCTTTCTAATCCTATTTTGTAATGTATTTCTACAAGCCTGTGTAATGCCTCTTCAGCAAATATCGTTGTTTCATAATTTTCTAATATATTTTTATATCTATTTATTGCTGGTATCCATTTCTCTTTTTCAAAATAATATCTTGCTGTGTACATTTCTTTTGATGCTAAGATTTCTTTTATTGCCTCTAATTTTAATTCAGCATCCATAGCGAAATCGCTTTTTGGATATTTGTTAAGTACAATTTCAAAATTTATTTTTGCATTAACTAAAGGACCTAGATCTTTTTTTTCATCTACTATCTGATCATAATAACAAATTGCCAAAAGATAATATGCATAACCTTCTCTTTCATGTTTTGGGTAAACTTTAAAAAATCTATCAAGCTCATCTATTGCGTCTATAAAATACATTGAAGTGTAAAGACTATACGCTGACATTAATGATGATCGAGGAGCCCAGATTGATTGGGGATATAACAATTCTGCTTCATTAAATTTGTTTGAGGCTGATAGTCCATCGCCACTTTCTAATAATGTTAAACCTTCATTGTATGCATCAATCATTTGTAGATTAATTTCTTTTTCAGTAATTAATGATACATCTTCAGATTTATTTCCCTTACAAGAGACATTTAATATTAATATTAATATTAAAAAATATTTAAAAAATAAACTCATGTTAAATTTTTAACAGAATTTAAAAAAAATTCTAATTATTAAGCGATAGATTTTAATGTTAATTTATCTATAAATGTGTGAGGTATGGTTTTTTCTTTAATTTCAAATATAGAATAATTATTTTTATCTTTAAATACTTTTCTTAATAATTGATTGGTTAAATAATGACCGCCTTGAGAACATTGTATTGATCCTATAATTTTATATCCAGTAAGATACAAATCTCCCATACAGTCTAAAATTTTATGATTTACAAATTCCAGTTTGTTTCTTAAACCATCTTCATTTAATACTTTGTTATCTTTTACTACTATTGCATTCTCTAAGCTTCCACCTTTACCTAGACCCATTTCTCGAAGTTTCTCCACGTCTTCATACAAACAATACGTTCTAGAATTATAAATATCAGATAGGTCGCTTTCATAAATATTTAATCTATTTTTTTGATTACCTATTAAAGTATTTGAATATTTAATTTCAAAATCTATATCCAAACTAACGTTAGATTTATCAATAGATATAAATTTAGAACCATTATGAACAGTTACTTTATTTGTAATTTTAATTATTTTAATTGGAACATTGCTAATTTCAAAACCTGTTTTTAAAAACTTATCTACAAAATCTTTTGCTGATCCATCCATAATGGGAACTTCCTGTGAATCAATTTCGATAAACGCATTATCTATTCCTAAACCATAAAGCGCTCCCATTAAATGTTCTAATGTTGAAATTGAAGTTCCAAATTCGTTTGATATAGTTGTACAAAGAACTGCGTTCGATACATTGTAAACACTTGGTAGAATTAAATTGTTTTCTTTAAGATCTATTCTTTTAAATATAATGCCTGAATTAGGTTCTGATGGGAAAACGGTCATAGAAACTTTTTTCCCAGTGTGCAAACCAACGCCATCGAATTTTACAGATTTTTTCAAAGTTTTTTGACTAAGAACAGACATGTTTCAAAGATACATGTTTGCATATTCAAAAAAACACAACAAATGTTACAAGAAAATACAATAGTTTAATTGAAAAAATGAAAAATTTTTTCAAAAAATCCAAGGTTTTTTGATTTTTTTTGTGAAAAACTAACTTCTTGAGAGTTGTTTAATGTTTTAAATTTAAATCCAGACTCACAGATTAGAAGTGTATTTTCTTCAAAAAAACTAATTTCTTTAAAAAAATAAAATTTTTCTTCTAAATAAATTGAATTTTTATTTAATATTTTAGAACCTTCGCCTATAAATATCAAAGAACAATCATTAACATCATCAAAAAGAGATTTACAATATTGGTCTGCTAAATTTAATTTTATTATTTCATCAATTCTAGCAAAAACAACTTGATTGGTTAATTCGGTAGGTTCTATTTCCTTATTTCTTTCTGATTTTTCTAAAAATGTTATGTCTGATTTATTTAAGCTCTTTTTTATGCTTTCTGCTTGATCAATACTTATTTTTAGGAGTAATGAAATGTCT
>Ga0315334_10001464_pt1 | contig 14571 bp, 28 predicted proteins | sample M150034915metaG_FD_205555 | JGI IMG/M metagenome (GOLD analysis project Ga0315334, IMG submission 205555) | Ammonia-oxidizing marine archaeal communities from Monterey Bay, California, United States - M1 500m 34915 | ecosystem: Environmental > Aquatic > Marine > Intertidal zone | place: USA... | reverse complement strand
TCCTGTCTCCAACCTGTGTTTCATTAAATTGTTTAGTTATATTTATACAAATTGACTCAGGAACTTCACTTAAATCTATCAATTGTTTATTCCTATTTAGATTACGTAACATCTCATTATCGCAGAACATTTCAGGTTCTAAATCAAACCATGCTTCAATCTTCTTTTTAGTTATTGGTTTTTGACGCCGGCCTTCATCGATAAAAACATTGTCATCAGACATAATATTTGGAACACCATCACCCACATCTCCTTTTATAAGTTTTTCATGTAGTGACCATTTAGCATCTCCTTCAACAAACTTCTTTTGTATAGGAGAATATTGTCTAACATTAAAGTGATGAAGTTGGATAAAATCTTTATCACTTGACAAGATTAACGTTCTTTCATTTGCTATTCCTACTAAAACGGCAATGATATCATCGGCCTCTGCCTTTTCTGCTTGTAGTACTTTATATGGAAACCATTCTGTTAATTCAGATTTTAATAAGTTTAACTTATCATACAAATCCTGCCAATCAGTATCAGTTGTGGTTCTTACTTTCTTTCTTGCCGCTTTATAATTTGGGAAAATATCTTTTCTCCAATTATTCTTATCATCACAGCATAAAATCAATTCACCATACTCTTTCGTAAATTTATTTCTATATATTCGCAAAGTATTTAATACTGTAGGTCTTAATGCATCCATACTAACATCACCATACTTTGCAGAAGTCATGTATGAACCTATAAAGATTTGTGAAAAATCAACTAGTAGTGCCATCTTTTAATTTTATTTCTTTTGGAGCTTTAATAGCATGTAAAAATTGTTGCCATTGACCACTCCGTAAACTCCAATTATAAAACATATCAAAATAACTTCTCTGTATTTTTAGAAGATTTTGTATGTCATCATCCCAAAAATGTTCTATAGCACGAGCCAAAATATGCCCGTGTACTTGTGCATGTTTATCTTTATCTTGTTCATATCCATACATCCAAGGAAAATTTGCTCCTGTTTCTGGTATTGCTCCAAGATTAGGAACAACAGATAAACATCCAGCAGAACAAGCTTCAATCAAAGTAATACAACTTGTTTCCTCATAGATACTTGGATACGCCATAATATGTTGTGTTTTCAATGCCTCCCGTATTTCATCATTTGATACTGTACCATGATAATTAACACCATCCATTTCTCTAGCACGTTTATATACATGTCGAAATTGTTCATCTAAATGTGGCCGGTCATATAACTTAAAACTAGAATAAATGTTTAATTCTGCGTTCAACCCATCCTTGAGGGTCTTCCTCATAAAATCCCAAGCGTCTAATAATACTTCAAGTCCACGATGAGGTGTCGAAAAATAACACACATTTATTTTATCATCATCTTTTGGCTTTTCATGTTGTGGAATAGGTTTAATAGCATTTTGTATTACTACACCACGGTCATAAGGAAATCCTAGATATGCATGAAATTGATATTGTTGCCAATGACTAACAAATACTATACGTTCAAATTTTTCTAAATTTTCTCTATTTTTTAAATGTTGTACTTCTGGATCTGATGCTAAGTCATGTATCCAAAGAATTCTTGGTTTATCTTCTAATTCTCTAACTCTTGTACTAATAATTTGAAATTCATCTAATAATCCAGATTCACGTTTTGCTACTTCTTCATAAAGCCACGATCTCATAAGTTCAGTACCACCAATAGCAGCTTTTGATATAGTAGCTAATTTAGAGGTGTTTGAATCTTCAGTAAAATCAATAGCAAACTCCACATCATCTTCTGGGTTTATTATTGATACGTTGGGAGTAGTAGATTCTTTAGGTGAGGCGTCTTTAATTTCATTATCAAGATTCACTGCTTTGACCATACATTTCCAATCATTAATATTGTTATTCTATACTATTATATAGTAACGCCACAGGAGACATATCGCCGACTAAAATTACGATTATCCCCTATGGCGTTACATTTTGGAGCGAGCAACAGGAGTCGCACCTGTCTCTTCAGAGTGGAACTCCAAAGGGTTTCTACCCAACTACTCGCATATATCCAGTTAACACTTTATTATAACATAAAAATTTAAAATGTCAAGAACTTATTTTAGATTCATCTATTCCACCATGTTTCTCAATTACCTCATCAATAATTGAACACGGTACATATCCATAAACAGTACCACAAAGATTTTCTTCATCTTCTGCGTAAGATGTAAGCAATGATTCTTCTGTAGAAGGGAAACCAACTTCAGCTTCTTCATAACTATCTACCACATCTCGTGGTTCACTATACAAAGATTGACCTGCCTGAACAGACATTTCAAATCCATCTTTACAAATTACATGAGGGGTATGAGAACTTGTCATGCCCGGTACAAGTTTTGTAACTTTTCTGTATTTCTGTATAAATTCATTTATTTTCATATTTTTCCTTTTAAGCTGGAAACTGTAATCCTTTTTCTTCCATTATATTGTGTATTTCTTCCCGAATATGGTCTAATGTTTTAGTATCATATTCTTCAGGGTGATATTTCACCAATTTCCGTACCATTTGATCTAAGTCCCAAGCAAGTAATGCCCAGTCCATTGATTTTGCTGCTACGTTAAATTGTTCTTCATCTGCTGGTAAATTAAATTCTAGTATTGCTTTCATTTATTCCTTTCCAGCATCATCTACTATTTTATCTAATGCATCAGCCATAGTAACTTCTTCAGTTAAAAAACTATTTTTTTGCTGAATCATTGTTTCAAAAACTTTCCATAGTTTTTTCATTCTGGTTTCATGTAATTCACTTAATCCAACGAGAACATTTACTAGCTCATCTTCTGACATTGGGCCATCTGGATCATCGCAAACTCTTTCTGTTATAGCATTCAAATCATCTTTCGTTTGCCAAACATTCTGAATTTCTTCTTCTAAATTAAATCTATCGTATTTCATATTCACTATTTCCTTAACTCTGTCCAAGAAATGGGAAACTTCAAGTGACATTGTTTATCTATTTCATTCGCTATCAATCTGGTTTCATATTGTGAATCTTCTGCACATCTTAAATTACATACTCTTGCAAACGCATAAAGTGAACCAGACCAGTACCACTCAGTCATTAAAGATTGTGGTAGTACCATTCTGGCTTGTTCTGGTGCAACTCCTGCATTTAGTAAATCATTATATGCAATTCTTGCATTATTCTCTACCATTTGTTTTGAATATGAACAGGAACCTTGTTGCTCTATTTCTCCATCCGACCCCTGTTTCTTATCTACTGGTTTTCCTCTCCACTTGTCCACCTCATAGAATTCTGGTTCAACATCAACGTATCTTCTACTGATCTCATTCCAGACTAATCCTACTTGATGTTTAACAAGTTGTCTTGCAACAAATACAGGAGCCTTAATATGGAATTGCAACGTACAATGTCCAAAAGGGCTCCAATGATTGTGTTTTGCAAGATACCTTATTAACTTCTCATCACCTTCTTCAAACTTTTCTTTCTTCTTTCCAAAGGAAACTCTGGCTGCATTTACTACAGTCAGGTCAGTTCCCATTGAATCAATCAACTCTACTTTCATTCACTATTTCCTTATGGTCTCCCCTGCATATCTCATAAACAGGGCGTCCAGAATCACTTGTTTCATCTCTTCATAGTCTTCCCCATGATGTGCTCCATTGACATCGGCCACCTTGACTACAGAGTACTGTTTTAATGTCTCATCTAATCGTTTCATATATGGGTGGTCTTTTTCGAATTTCATCTTCGACCACTCCAATTCATATCTGGATCATCAAACATTTCCATTTGTCTTCGATCATGTCGTTCAAGTATTGCCTCATCAACTTTTTCTTCATCAATTACATGTTGAGGTCGCTTCGGCATATACTCGTAATTTCCTTCATCGACATTTTCCAAAAGTTCTTTTATCTCTTTTAAACTTTCATTAATAGGTTCTTCTGCAACTTTTCGTGCAATATTATCTACCATTCCTTGACTCCATAGATAGGTTAATTTACTCATATTATTTTTGTATTTTTAATTGTTTCTTGAGCTCTTTCTATTTTTTTCTTCAATAGTTTTTTCTCATTATCATCTTTACAATGTTGCAACCCTTCTTCATATACAAGAATAGATGCTTCTGTACGTTTGATTGCGCTTTCTTGTCGTGCTCGTTTTTGTGGACTCATATCATTGATTTAGAAAATTGTTTATCTGTAATAGCTTCAATTGTTTTTTTCTTTTCAGCTTTCTTCTTCTTTCCAAATATCGCTTCAGGTTTGTGATACAACCATGTTCTATCTTTAACAAGTTTTTCAAGTTCAGTATAACATTTATCTGAGCATACAAAAACGCTATCAGGTGGATTATTCCACCAATGACCAACATCATGCTTTACGCGAATTTGGGATTTATAACAATTAGAACAAATACTCATAATGATTTTGATGTAAATTGTTTATCAGTCTTTGCATGTATTGCTTTTACTGAACGATGGTAATTAGTTGTTTCCATTTCATTAGTCCATACTGCTTTAAGATCAGGATAAAATACTCCTACATTTCTCTTCGGTGTACCATCTGGATAATAAGCCATCGCAACACATTTAGGAATCACTTTTTTAGTTTCATTTTGTCCTGAAAACAAGCCAATCCAATCACCAGTACGGATATAATGCTCTATGTATCTAATATATGCTTTTTTGTCGTCTGCTTGTGTAAGAGCTTGTTGCTTGTCTTTTGGAGACAATTCCCTGTTTCGTGCCCTAGATTGAAGCATTGAAACTAATTCTTTATTATGCTTGATCCATATCTTAACGTTTTTTAAGGAATATGGATCTTCATCGGCAAGAGCCAAAACATCCCTATAAACATTTTTATATTCTGGAGCCTTTTTCTTTGCCCTCATTTTTTCAAGACGAACTCTTTGAGCTTCTTTTTGAGCTGCAGTAAGCATCTTTGTTTTTCTAATTGGTTTAATTTTCTTTCGTGCCATTGTTTTACTCTATAATAAAAATGTGAAAAAAGTGGACGTCTTACTTGTTATAGCCTCAGGGCGACCCCATCTAATATGCTATTGTATGCCTAGTCCACTCTTGTTAGGGGTAGCTATTCCCCCCATTAAGATTGAAAAAACCATATTCGTTTATATGGTACAAACCACTCTCCCACGTTTAGTTTTTGTTCCCAACACCCACCCTACATTTTTAGCTTTCTATTTTATTCCTTCTGGCTGCCTAGGCTGGGCTCGAACCAGCGACATTCTGATTAACAGTCAGATGTTCTACCTCTGAACTACTAGGCAAAACGTTGGGGGTGAGGAATCGAACCTCACGCCGACAATTCACCCTCAAGTGAATCTAGTTCTCCATATATTCCTAAGACATATTCATGGATTTGCTCTACCTTTGAGCTCTACCCCAACTATTTTTATAATGAAAATAATTTACCTGTTTTAAGTACATACATTATATACCAATTCCACTTCTCAGAAAAAGAAATGTAAGAATATATAATAAACAATAAAATAGTAAATTTTAAATTAAGACTATACAATATCATCCTATTCCTGTCCATCGTGCGTTTTCCAATCCCGTTCCATCAAGGACATTTCCTCTAGGGAAGTTTCTTGCTGGTGCTGCCCATCCGGCGGCTTTCAACATATCACCTTCACGGAATTTTTTATCTCCGGCTTTTGCAATAAAACCATTAACAGATTTTTGAGATCCTGAACCACTTGTGGAAATAATTTTCCAGTATCTAGAACCCTCTTTGACTTCCAGACCATTACAGAATGTTTCAACCATCTTTTCACGAATAGTAATGGCTCTATTAAATTCTTCAACGTTTTGATGAACCGTTCTGGTCGCCATACTCCATCGTTTATAATCTTCTCTCATAGCCTCTAGGACTTTTTCAATTTCATTTCTCATAATATATCCATTTTCATTAGGTAGCCTTCAAGTGCTGAAAAATCTTCTTGTACTGACACAGGCCAGTTAGCTGAATCATCACCTTCAGTCTCTTCAATAAATTCCCAATATGAACTTTCAAGTTCAGGTAGGGAACGGTTTAAACTTAAATCAATTTTCTCTCTCATAATTATACTAGGTCTATATGTTCGGTGATCACCATTCGACCACCAGTTTTCCAATGCTTGATAAATCCAACAATGTCATCTTCGTATCTCATAACATGTTCGGCGAAACCCATTGTTCCATCTGAACATTCATAAAAAAGTCTTATTCTACACATAATATTTACGGGCCTTTCTAAACCACTCACTATATTGTTTTGATTTCTTGTCACTAATTCTTTTATATTTTCTCATCATCTTTTCTCATCTTTCACTACCATTATATCAAAAAACCGGCAAAAAGTCAAGTGTTTATTCTAAAAAAGTGAAGTGTACATTCCTGTATGAGCGGTAAACTGGTCAGTCAACATATCGTTATATATATTGTTGTATTCTGTAACAGACTTCTCTTCAAACTTTCTAGTCAACTTACAAAATTTCATATCGTAAGTGTCCAGTGAATTCAATGTGATTTTCAGGTAGTTTGAATTTGAACTGTTTCGGCCAATCCTCATTGACAAAGAGTTTTCATCTCCGGCAAGATTCTTGGCGCCTGTCATCATACGGAATTTGTTTCCACCAAGGTGTTCTAGGATTGTTTTTGCTACTCTCATTCTATCTTCTCTTTCGCTTGCTATACTCATGCTACCCTCACACTATTTTTCAAAAGTTCTTCTGATGAAATCTCATACCCAAAAAAGTGTTTGTCAATTTCAACACAGATGTCACCAACATTGGTGCTTCTTAACATTTCCAAATCTGATATTAACAGTTTGGCTTCCTTCATTGCCCAAAGTCTTGCTTCTTCAAGTGACTCAAAAATTTCTGCTGAAAGGAATTTACCTTTATTCTTTAATCTTGCTACAAAGTATGTTTCGTTATTTTTCATTTTTCTTCTCGTTAGTGTTAATCTTCTCTCATCTTTCACTACCATTATATCAAAAAACCAGCAAAATGTCAAGTGTTTATTAAATATTTTTTAAATATTCATCAAGTACAGGCTGCATATCATTCCATTGTACCAGAAATCCGATCAACAAACCTCTTTCTTTTCCTCGTGCTTCAACTTCATAAGGGAGTTCATAGTAGTCCCTGAAATCTTCTAATTCAAATTTAGTTCCTTTCCAATAAAGACCGGCCTCAATTCCACCTGTCAATTCACCTTTAATATATTGCTTAACGTGTACCAATTCGTGAGCTAAAGTTTCTAGGATTTTATGGCCCCACTCCGTATCTGGTCTTTTACGGCCATATTCATCTTTATCCATTTGATGATGATCTAAGACAATTACGAAATCTCGGGGTCGTTTACTATTTGCATCATCATGAACATACGATTCACCTTCGTGTTCCGAATGTCGCATATGAATATTTAAACTTATATTGTTTGATAGTCGGGTAGAAATACCCAGACGAGACAATGCGTATCCACACATGGCGTGCATTGCCGTCTTAAGATTTACATCTATATGTTTTGAATGTATTTTAACTTCCATAATATTTCTCTCAAATTTTTGGAGACTCAGGAAGGGGATCGAACCCACAATTTCAACCATGCCATTAGGCTGAGCCATAAGATTGTTTCAACTGATCAAGTATCAACGGTGTTGGTGATCAAACCAAACACACTATCTTTTTTTCTTCTGAGAAAGACTGAATCCCTTGTGAGCCGTTTGCAATCAAACTCAACCATTCGCTTTCTTTCTCATCCTTTGAAGAAGAATATCTAATATTCTCACACACAGAGCAAAATTAATGAATTCGCCGCCACTAAACTACACCGTTGCAGGCACCAGAACATTTCCAAAAGGAAACCATTTGCGAAAACAAATATTAGATAATCTCTCATTCTCTAACTACCATTATACAGTAACCTTACCAAAATGTCAAGTGTTTATTCAAAATCCATGAGGAATTCCCCAATGTTCTATAGTCACCCACACAAAAATAATATGCATGAGGTATTTCCAAATAAATAAGGCAATAAAATCTCCTCCCATTTCAGTCCATTATATATGAGGTTTGTATTCCTTCTGTAATTCGCCATTTAAATATAGCTCACATGGAATATTTTTATTTACATATTTCTGGTATATATCTTCTGCTTTAGATTTGGTGGGAGATTGAAATTGTTCTTTGGAAGTTTCAACTTGATAACGGGGAACTGTTGTATGAAAGGTCATGGGAATCCTTTTATAATTGGGTTATATTGGGGCTACTTGATCTTCATCAAGATTATAATCATCTTCAAAGTCGAATTTTAATTGTTTATATTTTTCTTCTTTCTCTTCTTCTACTTCATTCCTCACATGGCTTCTAATCCTGCGGAAGTCTTCTTCATCAATCTTAAATATATTGTTCTCTTCTTGGAATCGGTCTCTTATTGACATTTTTTCCTTATGACAGGGATGCCCCTACCACAAATGGATAAGAGCACCGTGTTAAAATGAACTTCTTTCACTTTATTATCACTATGCAGCAAAACGTTGGTCATACAATACTTCAGTTAATTTGTATATTCGTGCCGCTTCATGTTTACTACGAAACATCTCTTTCGCAGTATCTAAATCCTCCGCCTCATACTTCTCATGACCAGTGTGCCATGGCGGAACGGTGGTTTCGTAATCCACCTCAAAATTTCTCATGTGGGTTTAAAGATTCTCCTTCTATGGGGTTAAAGGAAAGGAAAGCATAATATAATAGGTTCTCACTTCTTCATCTATTTATTATTTTGATTTTTTCTACTTTATAAATAATTATATTATATCATACAAAGGTCAAATGTCAAGTCGAAAAAAATTATTAGCATGTGGATGTAGTTACACAAAACACGTTACTACGTATGATGATCACCGTAAACAGTTTGACACAAGAACCGTTCTAACCAAAGATAATAACACATCAAGTATTCCTACATATTGGCCTGAATTAGTAGCCAATGATCTAGGATTAGATTATCTTAATACTGGTGAGCCCGGAGCAGGTAATGATAGAATCTTCAATAATGCCATTAAACGTATAACAGAATATGATGATATAGAAATTTTGTGTGTTTTATGGACACAAATGTTCAGAATGAATCTGTGGAATTATACCGAAGAAATGGAAACTATAAATGTATTTTCACATGGTCTAGCCGTTTTTAGTAAAGAAGATCCAGTAATCTATGAAACGGCTGAACTATATCTAGATAAATTAAAAGGTCGAGGATCGGAGTTCTGGATAAACAAATACATGTACAACTATTTTACCAACATATCAGTATTAATGGCTCTCTGTAATAAATTAGGAATAAAAATAATAATGGCTCAAGCAATGATGTTTGAACCTGATGCTGGTGGTATATGGACAGAAAGTATGAATTCAAATTATTATGATAACAGATACGTTGAATTAGTTGCCGACATAGATTTCGACCCTAAACATTTTATAGGTTGGCCGATTATGCAACGATTAGGCGGTACTGCTCTTCAAGATTATGGTTCAGAATTACATAAACAAGAAAATGTAACGGGGGAAAAAGATTGGCACCCAAACAACAACGGACACAGGATAATAGCAAATGAATTTCTTAAAAAATATAAAGAAATATATTCTTAAAAAATACTACAAGATACGACTATTCTTGTATAAATTTAAAAAGAAAAAGAAAACAAAAATAGATCCAGATACTTTTATATATGACTGACAAAATATTATGGGGAGTAACCTTTGGAGCACATGACGCGGCAATAGCAGTCTTTGTAAACAATGAGCTGGTATTTGCTACTGATGCAGAAAGGTTCTCAAGAAAGAAAAATGATTCAGTAATCTCTTCTACATTGATTGAATATGTAGAGAACAAATATGGTATGCCAGACAAGGTATATTATTATGAAAATCCTATACTCAAATCCCTGAGAAGAACATGGGCAGGTCAACGACCAAGAATAGTTATACCAGAATTCAAGTATAAACTCACATACTCAAATCACCATGAATCACATGCAGCATATGGTTACTACACATCACCCTTTGATGAATGTACCGTACTTGTCATTGATGCTATAGGTGAATGGGACACACTAACAACATGGCAAGCAAAAAATGGTAAACTCAAACGAAAGGGTTTACACTGGAGATATCCCAAATCACTAGGACTATTCTATTCAGCAGCAACACAAGCAGCAGGATGGAAACCAAATGAAGAAGAATATATTATGATGGGTGCATCCGCTATTGGAGAAATTACACATAAAGGATATAGTCGATTATCTGAACTATGGAAAAGTAAGTTTAATTTTCATCGAGGTGTTAAATTGGATGATATGGATCCATTAGAAATTGCTGCATGTGCTCAAGCTTTATACGAATCACTTTTTCATAACATAATAACACATATACATGGAAATTTAGTTTTTGTTGGTGGATGTGCATTGAATGTAAAAGCCAATACACAATTAAGTCATTGTAATGTACATATCCCTTCCAATCCCGGTGATGGTGGTTCTGCAATTGGGTGTGTACTATCAAGAATAAAACAAAAGGTTTCTCCTTCACCGTATCTTGGTTATGAAATAAAAGGTGAATATCCGGTAGATGAAATAGTAAAGAAGTTGAGAAAAAAGAAAATAATAGGAGTAGCAAAAGGTAAAGCAGAATTTGGGCCCAGAGCTCTGGGAAATCGATCCCTGCTGGGTGATCCTTCTGTAAAAAATATCAAAGATAGAATGAACAAAATAAAAGGTCGAGAAGAGTTTAGACCTTTTGCTGTTATGATCCTGAAAGAGGATGTTCACAAATATTTTTCTGGTTCGGTTAATTCACCATATATGAATGTTACTTATAGATCACTTTCCATAACAGATAAAAAATATCCTGGAATAGTTCATGCTGATGGTACAACGAGATTACAAATTGTTGATAGTGATCCTCATCGGAATCTTCTAGAAGCATGGAAGAAAAAAACAGGATGTCCTATGATATTAAATACTTCACTCAACATCAAAGGTGAACCAATAATTAATGATGAATATGATATCAAGAAATTCACACTAAATACAGGTGTAGAGGTATTATGAGAAAAATATTAATAACAGGACATGAAGGTTATATTGGCACCAATCTCTGGGAGTATCTTAAAAATGATCCCGATTATCAACTGAATGGCATAGACATTAATTGTAACTTATGTGATTTTGAAATGGCCAATCTACCTGCTGTTGACTATGTTATACATCTTGCTGCATATACAGGAGTACGGGACAGTATTGAAAACCCCCATGAATATTTCAATAATAACATTATTAGTACCAAACTAATATTTGATCATTATGCTCCCACTAATACAAAAATATTATTTGCTTCAACCTCCGCTGTTAAAGAATTAAAAAGTCCATATGCAATGTCGAAATATGCTTGTGAATTAATAGCTCCTTGGAATTGTGTTATCATGAGATTTTTTACGGTGTATGGTGGAATAAACTATCGTAAAAATATGTTATATGGTTTAGCAAAAGATAATAAGTTGGAATATCTTACAGACCAGAGTAGAGATTATACGCATATAGATGATGTGTGCCGTGCTATTAAATTAATTATGGAAGATGGGAAATGTAAAGAAATTTATGAGGTAGGAAACGGCACCCCTATGCATAATCGCGACTTCTTAAAAGAAATTGGATATACTAAAAAATTACCTGTAAAGGAAGTAATAGGAGAATCTATTAGTACATGTGCCGATAATACAACGTTGAAAAGTCTAGGATGGCAATAAAAAAATATAATGTAATTGTAACACAACGTACTGCAGAAGAATATGTTTTTTCATATAAGATAATACCCTCTCCAATAACAGAACTTTGGGAAAAAGTGGTCTTAGCTTCGATTGAAAACAATTTGAAAATAAAACATTTTAGTCATATTAAATGTAATACACCTCAAGAAACATTAGATCAAATAAATGATATTTGTGATAATCTTCCTTTTGAAGTTACTACACTAGATATACCAGAAAAAATTGTAGACCTCACAGACTCTTTTCTTAATGAACTCCATCAAACATTTCATAGGTGTTTTGCTAAAGATATATGGGGATGGAAATGGGAATTAATAACAGAGGATCATAAAGCATCGATACTACAATTAAATAATTTAATTCATGAAATAGATAATTTCAAAAAATCAAGAAACTTCAATATAATCAAGGTAAATTTTGATCATGATATTCCCTATCAGCAATCTTTTTCTACGGACCTTTATCCATATTGGGATTATACCTGGGGAAAAATAGGAGATTTACGGTTAGGATATGCCACATTAGGTAAAAGATTACATGAATGTTTTATGACAAATGATCTAGATGTTGTAAAAGAAAAAATGGTAAGACCTCAAGTTCATATTCTTTCCGAGGTTTATTTAATATTTACGGAAATTGATCAAAGAAAATATAAAAAAGATGTAGAATTTCCACAATTTCTGAAATGGTGTAAGGATAATAATGTATCTGAATATGGATATGATCCTCTTGAACCTCAGCATAAATATACAGGCAGGCCATTATTAGGAAAACTTGATAAAGAAATAAGTTTAGATTTAGTTAAAGATAAAATTTGTGGATATAAAACTCTCAGGATAGAAATAGAGTAAGGTATAATATGAGTTATGAAAAATACTCTCAAGGATTTAAACTATTTAATATATTGACAACATACGGTGATCTATGGAAATTAGATATTAAACGAAATCCTAATCAGGTTTTAGATAATTTAAAACAATTTGATGATAAATGGTTACAATATAATCCTAGAAAAGATGTACCTCGCTGGGGGTTAAGTGTAACCAATTTAGATGGTGTATTAGGACCCGGCCCAGATTTAGATAGTTTATATGAATTAAAACATGGACATAATAAATCATACAATGAAAATGACTTTAATGTACCAACACCTGTTTACGATATAGTAGCCGATTATTGTGATCCTTTTAAGGAATGGCTATCTAGAACACACATCTTAAAATTAGCTGCAGGTGGATATTTTCCAGATCATATTGATAATAGAGGTCCTGCAATAGAGAGTTTTAGGTTAATTGTACCACTACAAGTAGCAAATGCCTCAGAGGGAGGTTATTTTATATTCGACAATCAAATAATAAATTGGGATTACGGTAATGTATATTTTGTCAATACATGTAAACGACATACCGCATTTAACACAAATGAAGAATTTGACCATATAGTTCTGGTAATGAATATAAGACTAACATGGGAATCCGTAAGGGCTGTAACTAAATTATTAATACCATGATTATACAACCAATTACTAGAGAACTACTTTATAAACTCCAAATATTTTGTGCTAAGTGTAAGGACTTAGGATATACAAATAATTCTTCCTTTAAATCTATGAAATTAGAATGGTGTAAGAATTGGGGTGAATACTATTGTGCTATTAGTAATGATAATATTGTTGCCGTTGGAGGTTGTCACCCTTTACCAGAAATAGATAAAGATGGATGGAGAATTAATTTTAGGGGATGTGAATTACCGAAAATAAGTCCCCATAAAGGATTGAATAAAGGTAACTGGAATACAATAACTTGGAGGGACTTTATTCCAATTTACATAGATTATTGTCCTACAGATAAATTGTATATAACAACAAACATTTCAAATGAACATAGTGGTAAAGCATTACGTAACCATAAATTAATGACACTATTAGCAAAACAAGGAATACTTGATAAGGTATGTGACACCGTGCTATATTATACTGATCAAACCGTATGGAAATTAAATGTACAAGAATATGTTAAGCGAAGGAGTTTATGTGAAAAGTAGTGGTACCACAGGGCCACAAAAACATATATTCAGAACTCCAGAAAATCTAAAAGCATGTAATAAGATTGCAATAGAAAGTCAAAAAATATCAAAGAAGTCTAAAATCTATACCGTATGTAAAATGGAACATGCAGGAGGATTATTAGCACAAACATTACCAGCAATTGGTATTGGGGCCGAGGTAACAGTTGAACAATTTAATGCTTATAAATTTGTTAAAGAAATAAACAAATATACTCATACTCATTTAGCTCCAGATCATGCAAAAGCAATTATTAAAACAAAAGGATTTAAGGATTTAAATTTAAAGGGTATATGGATTACTTGTGGTTCCAATCCTGTTGAATGGCATATTATAGAATCATTTGTAAACAAAGGAGCAACATTTATGGCAAATTGGGGTATGAGTGAAATAGGACCCTTAACAATTAATAAAGTGTTTTATAATTTGGATCAAATACAAGAAGTTAAAAGAAAAGAAACAATATTGGGTGATACGTATTATTGTGATTGGAAGATTGAAGATGGTAAATTATTTGTAAGGGGAGATACGTGTATCTATGATGATTGGTATAATACAAATGATTTAGTTTATTTAATTGAATCCCACTATAATAATAATAGAATGTATTATGATGGTAGACTTATTTGAACATGATAAATTTTTATTCATTGCATTTGAACAAGGTG
>Ga0315334_10001462_pt1 | contig 14579 bp, 21 predicted proteins | sample M150034915metaG_FD_205555 | JGI IMG/M metagenome (GOLD analysis project Ga0315334, IMG submission 205555) | Ammonia-oxidizing marine archaeal communities from Monterey Bay, California, United States - M1 500m 34915 | ecosystem: Environmental > Aquatic > Marine > Intertidal zone | place: USA... | reverse complement strand
TTGGTATTGGGTGTAGGAATAAATTTTGATGTAGATGTAAAACGAATTGAAAAAGAACTCAAAGGCACCCCCAATTTTTACGGTGTATCATCATTAAGTGAACATAAAAAGAAAGTCAAACCAATTCAATTGATTCAATCATTTTTGATAGAATTAGAAGAAATTTACAAATTATTAGATTCTAAACAAACAGAAAAAATAATTTCAGAATGGACAAAAAGATCATCAACGATTGGAAAAAATGTGGAAATAAACACGATTGATGGGGAAATTAAGGGTAAAGCCATCAGAATTGATCATGATGGCGCATTAATAATATCAAAAAATAAAATTAGTAATAGAATAATTGCCGGCGATATCATTCATCTACCAAAATAGATTATTTTTTTGATTTTGATTTTGATTTAGATTTTGATTTAGATTTAGATTTAGATTTAGATTTAGATTTAGATTTAGATTTAGATTTAGATTTAGATTTAGATTTAGATTTAGATTTAGATTTAGATTTAGATTTTGATTTTGATTTTGATTTTGATTTAGATTTTGATTTTGATTTTGATTTTGATTTTGATTTTGATTTAAAGAGCATTGAAGATTGTTCTTGTAAAATATCTTTTAGATCTTTTTGTATTTCGAAAACAGTACCAAGTAATTCTTCCAAAGTATCAGAATATTGAACAAATACAGAAATCAATTCAGTTTTTTTCTCATTTGTTTTTGAAAGAAATTCATTTGTACGTAACAAATTTGCAGAATCAATTAATTCAGGAACATCAACAATAGAGTCACCAAGTTGATTTAATTCAGATTGGATCTGCTGTATTTTTTTACGTAAATCATAGGTTATTTCACCTGTACCCATTTTTTTCAATATAAAATCACGTAACGTGGAGTGAATTAAAGATTTTGTGAATTTTGGATAAAAATTAGATGTTTTTCCATATCTATACACAGTAGGAAATAAAAATAAACTAAATCAAATTCACACAAATGGTAAAAAGTCTAAAGATTTTTTCTTGTACTTTATTGATAATTTTCTTAAGTACGTCTAGTATTACTGGAACGTCATTTGCTCAAATAAATTTAGATGAAATTAAATTCATTCAAGCTAAAGATTATGTGAATAACGGTCAATACAGACAAGCAATTGGGATTTATGATGAAATTTTAGAGAAAACACCAAATGATATTTCAGCTCTAAAAATGAAAGGAATAGTACAAATCAATCAAGGACAGTATACAAAAGCATTAGAGCAATTCTATAGAACTTTGCAATTCGTGCCAAATGATGCCCTTGCATTGACAGGGATGGGGGTAGGATTTGGGTATTTGGGGGAATTTCAAGAATCAAAGAGTTATTTTGTGAAAGCAGAAAATGAAAAACCAAATGACACAGTAATTACAAATTATAATGAATTTGTAGACAAAGTAATTACAAAATATCCATACACACCAACAAAAAAACCAGTAGGACTAGAAATAGAATACATATCATCAATCCCAGAGTGGGTTAAACAAATAGCTAAATGGTGGTCACAAAAACAAATAGAAGATACAGAATTTGCTTCAGCATTACTTTATCTAATTAATAATAAGTTCATCCAAATTCCACCAACAATTACTCAAAAAACAGTAGATGAAAAAATCCCAGAGTGGGTAAGAAACAACGCTGAATGGTGGGCAGATGGAACCATAGATGATTCTTCATTTGTTCAAGGAATTCAGCATATGATAAAAAATGGGTCAATTTCTATAAAGATTATTGAAACATCTGAAAAATCACAAAAAAGACTAGACCATGAGTTTTTTGTATTTAAAAAATATCTAAGAAATATTTCAAATGATATTTCAAAAGAAAAAAGATACATTGAATTTCCAAATCCTAGTCAAGATGTAATAAAAAAATTCCTTAGAGATTATGTTAAATGGAATTTTGAAGATGAAGTAAAAAAGGCATCAGCAGGATTTCCATATCCAACATATGAGATCGTAGATGAAACGTATGTTATTAATTATAAGGTCTTTATCAATGATCAACCACTAGGACTGCCATTAGATCATGTCAATACATTAAAAAATTCTTTTTCATTTTGGGAAGAGCAAGAACTCAAAACTAATGATCAAAAAGCTAAAATGAAATTTGAGATAACAAATTTGAAACAGGACGCAAATGTCTGGGTTACATGGGTAGTTAGAGATATTGGGGAAGGAGTTCTAGGACATGCACATCTTGGTAAAGGAGTAGTGGAAGTTACGTTGGGAGATTACAGATGTGATGGAAGTTTTCAACTATACGACATTGAAAGTGTAGAGACGATCATGACACATGAATTAGGACATTCCATAGGTTTGAGCCATCATGCAGAAAAAACTAACATTATGTATCCATCTTATTCTCCATCATACGCATACTGTCTTCTAAATTAAATTCAAAATGAGCCTAACTAGATAATTTGAAATTAGCTTGACCTACACACAATTAACCATAAAAAAGTTAGTAGAATTCATATTAATTAAATACGTCAATTTAGTAGAATATGCTTAAAAACACAACTTCAACGTCTCCGAAGTGTCCATCATGTTTGAATGTAAAAATTGTTACAGATCAAGATACAGGAGAATTGTGTTGTAGTAAATGTGGGCTAGTACTAACAGATAAAATTACAGATACAGGTGCAGAATGGCGTTCATTTTCAAGCGATGAGGGCAACAAAGCAAGAACGGGAGCTGGAACTTCAATTAGAATGCATGATATGGGATTATCAACTGTAATTGGTGCAGCAAACAAAGATTCAACAGGAAAACCATTATCTGCAAGTGTAAAAAGTTCAATTGAAAGATTAAGAACGTGGGATAGTAGAAGTCAAGCAAATTCATCAGCAGATAGAAATCTCAGACAAGCATTAAATGAAATGGACAAATTGAAAGACAAACTTGCACTAAATGATGCAGTAATTGAGAAAGCAGCTTATATTTACAGAAAAGCTATGGAAAGAAAATTAGTAAGGGGGCGTTCAATTCATGGATTAGTTGCAGCATGTCTTTATGCATCATGTAGAAATACAGAAACTCCTAGAACATTAGATGATGTTTCTCATGGAATCAATATCAGAAGAAAAGATGTTGCAAGGTGTTACAGATTACTTTTCAGAGAACTTGAATTAAAAATGCCAGTAGTAGATCCAGTCAAAGGAGTTGCAAGAATTGCAAGTATTGCGGGATTGAGTGAGAAATGTAAACGTCTTGCAATTGAAATGCTTAACAAAGCAAAAAAAGTAGGAGCAGTTGCAGGAAAAGATCCAATGGGAATTGCAGCAGCAGCATTATATCTTTCTTGTATTAGTATAGGGGAGACAAAATCGCAAAAAGAGATTTCTCAAGCATCAGGAGTGACAGAAGTAACAATCAGAAATAGATGTGCAGGTTTAAGAAAAATTTTAGACATATAAAATATTATTTTTTAGATCTTTGAAATTCCAATTTATCCCAAGGAAAAATTACATATGTATTATTATTTGTCTTTTTTGCATAAACCAAATTTTTAGGATATTTTTTTCCATGTCGTGCAAATAATGTTACAAAAACTAGTTTTGATGGATCATCTACATTTAATAAAATTTTGTTAAAAGTTTTTCCAGAATCAAAAATATCATCAACAAATAAAGAATCAGAAGTGATTTTTCTTTTATCAACAAAAATAGTTTCAATCCCCAAATGATCAGCAAGCAAGCGTGAAGGGACCAATCCACCCCGACTCAAAGTGGCAATACTTGAAAAAGACCTAGACAATGTAGTAATTTTTTTAGAAAGTATGATCACCATTGATTCTATTTCATTCCAACTAACATCTTGTCCTAAAGACATGATTCTATCTTAAATTAATGAAATTAAGTTGTTATGATTAGAATGTCTTTGTAGGAGTTTGTTTAAGTGGCTCAATTAATTTAAGAATTTTAAATGCCAATTTACTAAAATCGCTATCTTTTTCAGATGATACCAACAAAACATCATCATTAGATAATGGAAAACTCATCACAATTACTTTGTCCCTATATGATATGGAAAAATGAACTTTACCAAATTCAGCATCAAACTCATGTCTCATCTTTACACGCAAAGCAAGTTCCATGAACATCATCTCATCTTGTTTTTGATCCTCTAGTGAAAATAATCCTTCTTTCATTCCACCTGCAATAAGATGGCCTCTACTGTTGATGAATCTAGCAGAACGGGTCTTTACATTTAATTTAATAATTTTCTGACAAATTTTTTCAAGTTCTGTAACATCGTCCATTTGTCTAATTAAATAACAGAACTATTTATTGCGATCTAATTTTATCAAAAAGTTGTGAAAACTGAATCATCGAAGGAAACTACTGATTATTACAAACATTTATCGTTATTTTGGACTGATATAATGCATTTAATGGCAAGTAAGCCCCAAGCATTAACATCAATAGGCCCAATGAGAGCATTTACATCAAATTCAAAAAAAATATCTACAGAATTAATTGAAATTAACGAAGTGTTAGGAGAATTTAACCAACATTACACAGAATACTACAAACAGCTTGCAGACACATGGAGTATTGCACAGAAAAAAGTGAATCATAAATCGCAAAAAGTACCGCAAGATGTAGAACAAATAGATTCATTGAAAAGAGTATGGTTAGACATCTTTGATAATGATTTTACAGAATTATTTGATTCTGGAAGATTTGGGGAAAACTATGGAAAACTAGTATCGAAAGAACTAGAATTAACCAAACATTGGAACAACATCACAAATGTAATTTTACAATCAGTGAATCTACCAAGCAAAGAAGAAATAGATGAAGTGTACAAAGAAATTCATTCTCTTAAAAAAAGAGTTACAAAATTAGAATTAGAATTAAAGAAAAAAGGGAGAGTAAAAAATGCAAAGTGAGTCAAATATTGATCCAAAAATCATTGAACAAATTTTGAAATTTAGTAAAAATGTAATAGAAGCCCCAAAATTAGTTTCAGCGCCTGATGAAATCAGTTTAGAAGTAACACCATATGATGTGGTTCAAGAAATTGATAAAACAAGATTATTGCACTACACCCCATTTACAGATAAACAACACAAAACACCATTACTCATTTCATATGCACTGATTAATCGATTTCACATATTAGATATTCATCCAGAAAAAAGTTGGGTTCGAAATTTACTTCAACAAGGATTTGACGTATACATGTTAGATTGGGGAACACCAACTAGTATGGACAAATATCTAGATTTTGATGATTATGTAAATGGGTATTTGGATAATTATGTAGAACATATCAAAAATGAGTCATCTACTGAAAAAATTTCACTTCAAGGATATTGTACAGGTGCAACAATTGCAACAGCATATACAACATTACATCCTGAAAGTGTAAAAAATTACATTGCAACAGCACCAGTAATTGATGGATGGAGGGACACCACAGTAATCAGTAATCTTGCAAAACACATGGATGTGGATAAAATGGTGGATACAATAGGCAATATGCCACCAGAATTCATGTATTATTGTTTTTCAGTACTAAAACCATTTGAGCAAGGTATAGAAAAATATGTAAATTTTTTCAAAAATATTGAAAATAAAAAATTTGTAGATAATTTCCTCAGAGTTGAAAAATGGCTAGGAGACACACCACCTATTCCAGGAGAGTTATTCAAACAATGGATCAAAGATATCTATCAAGATAATTTGTTAATTCAAAATAAGATGTATGTTGGCGGTCAACGTATAGATTTGAAAAAAATAGACATGCCAGTATTTACACAAGTGGCAGTAGGGGATCATCTTGTGTCCCCCGAATGTAGTATGCCACTACACTATGCAATAGGAAGTGAAGATAAAACACTTAGAATGTACCCAACAGGGCATGTTGGAATGATTGCAAGTTCATTATCACAGAAAAAGGTCTTACCTGAGCTTGGTAAGTGGTTACTAGAAAGATCATAAAATTAGAAAACTAGATTTGTCACTAGTTTAATTTTGGGGTAAAAACAGAAATCCAAGAGTTTAGAATATTTTGATTTAATTCAGCAAACGATTTGGCATTATCGTTAAAGGTTTTGATGTTTTGTTGTGTTGCATCAAGAGTTGCAAGTATAACTTGATTCTGAATTGATGTTATTTTCACATATTCTTCAACAGTATCTTGAATTACTTTAATTGCCACCTTAGGAATATCTGTAACAATCCCTGTTTTTCTTGCATATTCTTTTTGTATTGTCACTGTAGAATCTAAAACATTTTGATAAGCTTGAATAAATTCCTGTTGAACATTTGTAATAGATTGATGATATTGAGGAACTGAGTGTCTAATATTTTTGAAGAATTTATTTACATTTAGTTGATTAATTGAAAATAGATCTTTTGGATTTGATTGTGTTTGTTCAGTTTTATTCAATTTATTACTCCCTAGATTTTGATTTTTTTGCTATTGGGAAAACTATGACTTGTACCAAATCACCTTCACCTAATTTAAGAGCATTACGTTCTGCTTCAGGAATTGAAATTCTACCATTACTTCCCACCGTAGTTTTGTATGCACCACAATTCATAAAAGATGGAAGCATTTGTCCAATGCTAAACAATGTTTCCATGCTTTTGTTTTGCATGGATGACATATTTTCCATCATATTTGATTGAGCTAGTTTAGTATTATCAGATACTTCTTTTAGAGTATCCAAAGGATTGAATGTTTTAGTAGATTGGTTAGTCATTAGAGAACTAAAATTTTTGATAAATTCAGACTGAGCATTCCCGCTTTTTTTAATCCAATCCTTGAACATTTCTGTTGGATCGTAGGGGTTACTATTACCACTCATTGGTTAAAATTGGGAATTAATATATTTAAATGATTCTAAGTTGAGTTTAAAAATTCTAGAACTCGGGAAGTAAAAGATGAAGGATCTTGAACATAAGGAGTATGCCCAACTCCATCCATTTTAAAAAATATGCAGTTTTTAATTGACTCAACAAATTCACTAGCATATTGGATTGGAATGACAGGATCATTAGAACCCCATACTATCATAGTTGGGACAGTGATAGAATGAAGTTTTTCTGTAATGACTTTGGTATTTTTTAATCCAAGAATAGTGGACATGAAAGCAAGTTTGGCATTAGGTAATTTCATCCTCTTAACAAAACTATCAATTATTTCTTGAGGGATATTTTTCCCAGAACATTCCATCATTTCAAATGCATTTTTTGCATTTTGCTCATTAGGGTATAATGCAGCCATTATGTATGCATCAAGTGCAGAAGTAGACTGTTTCATAATCCCAGAAGGGGAAACAAGGATTAGTTTTTCGACATTTGTAGGATGTTGAGCAGTATATTCAGCAGAAATTTGTCCTCCCAAAGAAGATCCAATAAGTATAGGGTTTTCGATATTAATCGAATCTAAGAATTTTTGTAAAAATTTTGAAAAATAATCAATTGTGTAATCTGTAAGAGGTTTATCACTATAACCAAATCCAATAAGATCAGGGATTACAACATGGAAATGTTTTTCAAAAAAAGGGACTACTTTTTCCCATCTTTCGGCAGATGCACCTAATCCATGAATCAATACTAGTGTTTTAGGTGAATTTCCTGATTCAAGATAACGAATCTTATGATTATCGATTTGGACAAATTTTTCAGCCACATATTAGCTTCAAATATGCGTAGATAAGTTTTGGTGAATGTTACGATCAGCAACTTATTTGTATTTTTAAGTATTAACAAAATTTAGGTAATCATGTTTTTTAATATGAAAAATAGTAAAAAGATATGATTAAGAAGAAAATTTCAAAGATTCTAGTACCACTTGATGGGTCAGATAACTCCATTAGAGGGCTGGAGATGGCAATTAGCCTAGCCAAGCAATGCGAATCAACAATTACGGGAGCATATTCAATTTATGCACCACCACATTCAGAATTTAAAGGGGTTGGATCAGTTGAAAAAGCTTTCAACAAACAAATTAAAAAATTCATGGGAGATGCAAAAATACTGACCGAAAAAAATGGAATCAAATTCAAAGAGAAATTAATGCGAGGCGATATCGGATACAACATTGTCAAACTTGCTCATGGAAAAGAAAAGTTTGACATGATAGTAATTGGCTCACGTGGAAGAAGTTCTACAAAAGAGATTTTCTTTGGTAGTGTATCAAACTATGTAATACATACATCAAAGATTCCGGTTTTAATTGTAAAATGACTTTATGACAATCCGTGTTTTTTAAAATATTTTTGGTGATATTCTTCTGCGGCATAAAATGTAGGAGCAGGAACAATTTGAGTAATTATGGGGTTATTAAAAACTCCAGATGAATCTAAAGTTTGTTTTGATTTTTCAGCAACATCTTTTTGTTTTTCATCATGAAAAAAAATTGCTGAGCGATATTGAATTCCAACATCAGGTCCTTGACGATTAAGAGTTGTAGGGTTATGATTTTTCCAAAACACATCAAGTAGTTCTTCAAAAGAAATTTCATCGGGATCATATTCTACTTGTACAGCTTCTGCATGTCCGGTTTTATCAGTACACACTTCTTCATATGTTGGATTTGGAAGTTGACCTCCAATGTATCCGACTTTAGTAGATGAGATTCCTTTTGTTTTAGTAAAAATATCTTCAACATGCCAAAAACATCCTGCACCAAATGTTGCTTTCAATATAAAAAAATACAACAGACGCCAGATTAAAACTATGTGTTAAAAATTAAATTTAAGATTATTTTACATCAGTAAAAATTGTAACAACTTTTTTTGCCAAGATTTCAATATTAGCACTAGGCTCAGCTGAGATCAATAATAGAATCTGAGTAATGGGGAATGGAAAACTCACTAAAACAGCCTTGTCCCGTCTTGCAGCTAGATAATTAATTGGACCTAAACTTTCATCATATTCTTTTCGAATGGATGCTTTTGATACAAATTCCAAGAAAGATTGTAGTCGGGTCTCATCACCTTCATGAGGAATAAGACCTTCTTTGAATCCACCTGCAATTAACTTACCGTCACTATCTACAATTCCAGCAAAACGTATTTCAGATTCACTAAGTAATTGGGCACATTTTTGAGCGTACAAATTATTTTCAGTAGACATCATTTAAAGTTCAACATATCAAAAATAAAAACTTAGCCTAGGATTTGACAAAAAATTACTTTAAATGACATTTCATTAGAACATAATCAATAATTTTTTCCTCGGATGCTTTTTTCATTTTTTGGATAGACTGAAAAAGAATTGATTCAACATATGATGGGTAATGTTCCAAGATAGATTTCTTTAATTTATCTCTATGATGAACATAATAATCAGCTAATGGGCCATACACGGATGAACCAATTAATTTTTCTTCAGAGATAGCAAATCCAGCCAAATTTACAAGATTACGAACCTGTTCTAGAACATAATGTTCAGAAGACCAAGTGAATTTCAAAATTCCCAACTTGGCAATAGATGAGGAATTTAAAGTAACAGGAATTGCCAAAACCAGTAATCCAGAATCAGTTAAAACTCGTTTTGACTCAGAAAGAAATTCTGAAAGAGGTTTGAAATGTTGTGCAGATTCTAATGCCAAAACTCTATCAACAGAATTATCAGCAAAAGACAGCCCAGTAGAAGAAGAATTAATGGATTCAATTTGCGATTGTCTCCCAGAATAAAGCTGAGAATAATTGATATTAACACAATTTACAGACAAATTTTCAAATTTTTCTTTCCAATAAAGTGCAGGTCCAGATAGCCCACTACCAACATCAAGAATTTGTTTTGCCGAACTGAGTTCTGCCATATTTGCAAAATAGGAACATAGGTTTTTTTGAGCAGCCAGAGGATCAATATTATTATCATCCCATAATCCAAAATTGAGCATATTTCCACCTGTTGCTATCTGCATAACAGGGGACAATGCACTGTAAAGATTTACAACATCTTTTTCATTACGACGAAAAGTCCATAAAAAAACATCCAGGGGGTTAATTGTGACCAAAAATAATTTCAAATATTATTGAAATAAGGGGTATTAATTTCTAATCTATAAGTTGGGATTTCACAGATTTTAGTATATTTTCATAGTACTACAAATCATTAGCTTTTGAAAAACATCTATACGCTTCATCTATTTTGCCCATTTTTTTTAATGTTTTTCCTTTTGCATTCCATGCTTGAGTAAAATTAGATTTATTCTGTATTGCCTTTTCAAAACAAACTAGGGCATCAGCGTATTTTTCAAGTTCATGAAGAAGGACACCCTTGTTAAATAAAATTCCATGGTCACTAGGATTAATTATCAGTGCATCTTCATAACAAACTAGTGCATCATCATATCTTTTTAAATTCCGTAATGCAACACCTTTGCTTGAATATGCAAATGACTTTTTACTGTCAGGTAACAGATCTAATGCCTCATCATAAAATGATATAGACTCTCCATATTTTTCTAATGTTTGTAATTCAATTCCTTCCCCTATTAGATCATCGGCTTTTTTCAGTACAGAATCAGAATAATATTTCATCTGGCCGTTTTCTTCAAATTCTTGCATGTTTTCAATTATTCTAAATGTGTATCCTCCAAGTTTTTTTTCATGGCATACAAAATAGTATGAATAAATCTTCAATGAGGATTCAGATGTTTGACAAAAATCTGAAAATATTCCGCCAACCTTGTGCTTTCCAAATTTTACAATCACACAATTGACTTGTTGTTTTTCAAATTTGTCACTTGCTTGTTCCATGATTTTTTTATAGATGATGGGAGTCATTTCAGGACGTATTAAATTCCCAGTATTTTGTAGGGCAATTTTTTCAAAATAATTCTGATCATCAATTTCAATTTGTTCCACATGTGTCATTGTGGTATTTTTTTTACATTGAGGGCACTGAATCTTTATAGAATCACCAGAATTGATTCTAAACGAATTCATATCAAAAAATCATTATTTCGTTTAGTTAAGCATTATCATACATAATTTAGGTAGAAAATAGCTTAAAAATCAGATAAAAAAGAATAAAGTCCTAAGGTAGGCCTTCAGAATCTTCAGCACAGTGCTTGTGAACCCATTGATCATCATTGTTTTTAGAGATCTCTTTGCCAGGTTGGATTTTATCACCACAAGATATGCAAGATGTTGCAAATTTTGCTTTCATAAATTATCAAACTTATCTACAAATATATCAACTGGGTTTGAATCAATGTTGACCAATAATTAACATATTTTATTAATTTGAAAATAGTAGAATTAGGAGATGGATGATTCAAATATTTCAAATATCATTCTTGCAAAATGGTCAGATAGATTTTTGGCATGGCTAATAGATTTTATGATAATATCTTTAATTTCAACTATAATCATTTTTGGAACATTTGGAACAATTAACTATGAAGTTGGAGAGGTGTTTTGGGCAGAAAATTCACAATACATTCCAACAAGCATTATCTTCTTTGTATATTGGATAGTTCTAGAATATAAAACAAGTCAAAGCATAGGAAAAAAAATCATGAATTTAAAAATAACAGATATCAATGGAAACGAACCTAGTTTCAAGGGAATAATAATTAGTAGTTTGGGCAAGGCATTTTTACTTCCATTTGATTTGGCTCTAGGCTGGATCATTACTAATGAAAAACGTCAAAGGATATTCAATAGATTAGGAGATACAATAGTTATAAAAATAAAAATATCAGAAGAAAAATCAGAGTCAAGATACATCAAAGATTAATTTTGTCATATTTTCTTAAACTATTACTTTGAAGAATTAACCAACAGATCTATTAACAAGATAAAATATTTTCATAATTAATGTCACAAAGTAAAAAATGGTGGACAGATATGCCAAATGAACTGCAAATAGATATTGAAGATGAAGAGTAAATCAATTAAAAATAGGCACAACTTAAGATAATAATTTAATCATATAACTTCAATTAACTAACGTAAACATTACATGAAAAAATTAAACAACTTTTAATATTTTTGAGAATATGTTTTTTATGTTATAATAAATTCATAAAATCGATAGTAGTCACTGAATGAAAACGTGGATACAGAAAAAAGTATTAACGGGCAAGAACAAATTCTTGTGAAAGGTTTCAGTGGATTACTATCATATTTTCCAAAATGTTCCTGATATGTCCATAACGGTGAAACAATATTCAATTACATAATCATCATAAGAACTATAGTTAGTAGATAAGTATAAGGAAGATTATTAAAATAACTTAAATTTACTTAGTTTTTTAAAATATTTTTAAATATTTGTTTAACTATAATGTAGTGTGAAAATAGATGATAAAGATACTCAAATTCTAAAACATCTATTATTAGATTCTAGACAATCTGCAAGACAATTGTCACTGAGGATGGGAGTATCAACTGTAACTATGATTTCAAGAATAAAAAAACTTGAACAACAAAAAATTATTCAAGGGTATTCCGTACGTCTTGATCATGAACTTCTTGGATACACCATTACTGCAATAATTGAGATTACTACAAATCAAGGAAAGATGTTAGAAATTGAAAATGTAATTTCAAAAAAAGAAAATGTGATTGCAGTTTATGACATTACAGGAAATGCAGATACAATGATAATTGCAAAATTCAAAAATAGAAAGACTTTGAGTGATTTTATAAAAAAAATATCGGCAATGCCAAATATTAGAAATACAGTAACACATGTTGTTTTGAATACCATTAAAGAGGATAATCGTTTAATGTAGAAATTATACAATTACTTTACTAGTCTTCCATCTCACTCATTTGGGTTCTAAGCTTCTCTTCATTACGTTTCCAAACATCTATCATCAAATTATGATAGGATAATTCTTTTCCAAGTTTAGTAGAATCAGGAGAATCTTTTACTTTTTTCTCTGATTGTATTTTCATATATTCATGAAATTGGATTTTTTCCAAAATTTCATTTAATTTCTTTTCCTGAAACTTTCTAATTCTATTTTTAAAAAAATCCAACGTTGTATTAAATGATTTTTTGATTCAAATAAGCATGATCCTGTAAAATTTAGGTAGAACAATTAATCAAATAATAGAAGATAAAACAATATTGTGATTAACCATAAGTCAACAAAAAGATCAAGTGAATGCCAGTATTTCTCGATTTAGGCTTTTTTTGCGTAATTTTTCTTTTTCTTTTTCCCCATCCTCAATATTTTTTGACATGTGTTAGGAGATGTAATTATTTGATTTATTATAGATGGTGAAAAATCTAAAATTTTGTCTAAAAATTGACAAAAAATTAAACAGTTTTTTAGATTTAGATATTTATTTTCTAATATCATTAAAAGTTCATTTCAATTTTAAAATATTAAAAAAATAGAAATAACATCTCAGTCTTGTTCTGAGATTACGTTTAATGTCATACTAGTTTTGATGTGAGGTAGTGATCTTATTGCCTTTGTAATTACAGTTTCCAAAGAGAGGTTGTTTGAAGATTCTATTTTACATAAAACATCATAGAATCCAAATACAACATCAGCCTCCTTTATTTCTGGAATATTGCTGAGATTTTTCAGTACTGCATATTCTTCACCTTTTTCAGTATGAATTATTACATATGCTCGCGATGAGTTTTTTCCAAGCATAGCATTAACAAGTTTATCAGCTGGTTGGAATAAATCCTCACATTCAGAACGGGTTAAAGTCATCGTAGAATGTATTTCAGGCATTTTACGAATTGTTCCAGTTACAATGTTTTGGATACCAGTATCATCATCAGATTCCACTTTAGCTAAGATGTCATAAAGCCCAAAGGTGCCATGAGACTCGGTGACACCATCAATTGCATTCAATGCAGATATGACATTTTTTTCGGATCCCAAATCACAATTCATTAAGACATATGCTTTGGCCAATCAAATCACCAATTATTCTTGACCTTGAATGCCCATCAACGTTAGTGTAGATCGAATTTTTGGGATCTTTCGAATCTTCCAAGTAATTGTCTCACGTAATGACTCTACCAGATTGGATTCAACTTTGGCTAAGATGTCATATGCTCCAAAGGTGCCATGTACTTCCTTAACACCTTCAATTGATTTGAGTTCTATAATTACTCCTTCTTCAGAACCTAGCTCACAGTTTATGAGAACATAAGCTGCTGCCATTATGGTGTGACTCCTATTTTCATAGATACGATATATTCTTGATACATATAAGTAATAATCTAAATTTATTAAATGGTTTTGATATAAAATTGAATATTACTAAATGAATGTTAAGTGAAATGATATATTTTTAAAAAAAAATTAACATATATTCAAAAGAAAAATGCCTCAAACAATTTAAGGAATATTTCAAAATCAGGAATATTTTGTATTATGTCGTGTAATATGTGAGAACCTAGTTTACACTAGGGAGTGATTTAAAATAAAATCATCGTACAAGTCGTGTATATTTCCACTTAGATGAATTGAAAATGATCATCGCGCATAGTCTCTATGTAAGTGGCTGAACCGTTATGTTGGTCTATTAGTAAAGGCTGGCTCATCACTCGCCGAAGCTTGTGATCTACACCACCTTCCTATCAACGCAGTCT
>Ga0315334_10001461_pt1 | contig 14584 bp, 10 predicted proteins | sample M150034915metaG_FD_205555 | JGI IMG/M metagenome (GOLD analysis project Ga0315334, IMG submission 205555) | Ammonia-oxidizing marine archaeal communities from Monterey Bay, California, United States - M1 500m 34915 | ecosystem: Environmental > Aquatic > Marine > Intertidal zone | place: USA... | reverse complement strand
TAAATCGACAATCAGACGGACGCGATCAAACGAATCAACCGCGGTCATCGCACCGCTGACATCCATGGCGGCAGGCCCGGAAAAACCAAAGTGCGTGAAGAGCAGTGAACCACGTCGCTGCGTCAATGGTTTCTGCTTACCTGAAACCGGCAATACAGTTGCGATGGAATCATCCACCACCAAACCAGAAAGTTCCTGCATCCAACTCTCTCCACCGACCAGTGGAACGAGTGCCGGTCTGGGACGTATGATTGTGTGTCCAAGTTCGGTCATCCAGTCATAGGCATCTCCGGTGGTTCCGCAGCCTGGCCAGCTTTTTCCACCTGTCGTCACGATGATCCGATCAGCATTGATGGCAGATTGATCAGTTTCCAGAAGCCAGCCTGTTTCCATCCGACGGATTTTATTCACACCTGTCCCCGTGCGAATGTCGACGCCAGCCTCAACAGCCAACCGGTGCAACGCGTCTCGCACTTGAACAGCACGATTACTGACAGGAAAAATCTTGCCTGTCGATTCCACCTTCGTAGCAACCCCAGCCGATTGAAAAAGCTCGACAACCGCTTGAGGCGGCAATGCACCAAGACTGGGCTGCAGGAATCGCTTTGCATGTCCAAATGCTTTCGCTATCCCGCGTGCGTCGGTGTTGTGAGTCAGATTGCAGCGTGTGCCACCCGACATCAGAATTTTGACGCCTGTCTTATTGTTCTTTTCCAACAGCACGACCGTGGCAGAATTGCGTGCAGCTTCCATCGCCGCCATCAAACCTGCTGCGCCCGCGCCAATCACCACAACATGCATACGTCTCTCTTTCTATTCAACGGCACATGACGTCGCGACGATTCAGAACACCTCACCAAATACTGAAAAGCACGGTCAAATCCCACCACCAGTTGCCGATGACCCAGCAGATTCACCCACAATCACACTGCATGCGGCCCAAACTGTCAACGCAGCACGCATGGCTCGGAGCATTACTGTCTGAGGGCGACTTCGCTGACCAGGCTCTCGCCAATGGTTATCTGCCGACCCAAGCAAGATAACTCACAATGATGCAATACATCAGTGAATCTCGACAAGACCCGACTGCAGAACCACCAGAATGAAGGGTCTCATTGATCCCATTCATGCAGAGAAAAACAATTGTGCCTGTAAACTTGGTTCTTGGTTTTCTTCAATTCCTGTTTACGGCAGTAATTCCTAAGCAACTTGACATGCCGGCATCCTCAACCCCTGATCGTTAGGTGGGAATCACCGTTCAATCGTTGAAGTTGGTACATGGATACTGAAATGACGAACGGGGAACTCAATGGTTTCTAAAATTTCGGTTTCTAAGATCTCGGTTTCAGGGCAATTTCTGCAGGAAAACTTTGGCATGATTCGGCAGTAATTGATTGGAGGCGGAACTGTTGGGACAGGAATCAAGCAACAATTGCCCACCTGCCACAAACTCTCGAATCCCCGTTTCGCTGGGTAATTCCGACAATCGAACTGCCACGGTTACAAGTTCACTGGAACCAAGATAGCGAACTATATAGAGACCGTCTGCACAACAACTGTCCACGGTCATCTGCTGTTGTCCCAGCACACCGTCATTGATCCAGCGCTTCCGATAGGACAACAAATCCTTGTACCACATCCTCATCACTTGATCACCGTTCAAAGCGGATCCGATCTTTGAGTCATGGAAAGCTGCAGCGTCCGTAGGCAGTATGCCCCCAGACCAGTCGTGCTGGGGATACTCCCGCTGTCGGCCTTTAACAACAGCATCACGTAAGTGCTGGTCTCCGAAATCAACAAAGAACTGAAACGGATTGTCACAGCAAAATTCTTCGCCCATGAACAGCATCGGAATGGCAGGGGTCAGCAACAGCAATGCTGACGCTGCTCGCTGGGTTTCAGGCGATGTTAATTGATGCAAACGTTGTCCCAGTGGGTGATTTCCTACAAAATCATGATGCTGAATGGAATAGATCAGCCCTCGAGTATCCACCGGCATTGTTGGCTTGCACCGACCACGTTCCCCACGAAGGGTACCTTCATGGATGTATCCCCATTGAAGGGTTTGCTCGAGATCGGTACCAGGCATGTACTGCCGATGGCACAGTTGCTCACCGGGTCTTACCACTGCGAACACGCTGTGCAGAAAGTCATCGCACCATTGTCCGTCAAAACCTGAACCACCCTCGCACAGAGGTTCCAGCATGTCAGGATCGTAGACATTTGTCTCTGCGATCAGCGTTGTCGGGCGTTGCGTAATGGCGGACCACTGGCTGACAGCGTGGCTCATTTCCGTCACCACATGAGTTTCGCTCTCATCCAGCATGCAGTGGATCGCATCAACTCGCAGGCCATCAAAGTGATATTCATCCAACCAGTGAACTGCGTTGGCAATGAAGAACCGGCGCAGTTCACGTCCGTGATTGGTGTCATCAAAATTTGGGGCCGCACCCCAGACTGTGTTGTGATGGGATGAAAGATAAGGGCCAGACTCGCCAAGATAATTCCCCTCCGGCCCCAAATGGTTGTAGACCACATCCAAAATCACTGCCAAACCTTTGCTGTGGGCCGTATCCACAAGAAGCCTCAAGTCATCAGGCGTTCCATAGTTGCGATTGGGGGCGAATAAACAAACTCCGTCGTAGCCCCAATTCCATCGTCCTGCACAGTCAGCGACAGGCATCAGTTCAATGGCCGTCACACCTAGATCAACCAACTCGTCCAATCTGGCAATGGCAGCGAGAAAAGTCCCAGCCTCAGTGAAGGCACCAAGATGCAGTTCGTAAATCACCAACAATTCGCGGGGCACTCCCTGCCACTCGCCATCGGTCCACTCAAAGTCCCGAGATACGAGCTGACTTGGTCCATGAACCCCCTCTGGCTGGTAGCGTGAAGCCGGATCTGGCCGTTTTGGTCCGCCGTCGAAAGAGCAGTAGTATCGATCCCCCAACCGAACATTATCGATCTCGCCCACGTGGTAACCGCTATCCTGCTTACTCAACACGACTGATTCATCAATGCCATCCACATGGATACGAACACAGCCCACGGTTGGTGACCAGATACAGAATTGCACTCTGGAGTCGGATACCTGCCGAGCACCCAGATATCGATGCAATTCATGCGACAGAAGTGAAACCAGATTAATCATCAGTGATACACTTAGAGTGGAATTTCTGTTGAGAGTTGCTCCACTCAACTTTCGATGGTTTGTCTCACTCCGGCAATCCCCTATGCATTTACACCATTCATGACAGCTTTTTCCAAGCGATTCCACCTGATCGCTGCCTCCTTTCTGTCCCTGGGTTGCCCGATCTTGCTCGCTCAAAACTCCACCCCGGATGGAAACAATCCAGCCAGCAAAACGATCCGGGTCGCGACCTTCAATGCGGCTCTTTACGGTAATCAATCCGGTCAGTTGGTGAGCCAACTGCGTGGTGGCAAGAATCCGCAGGCCCACAAAATCGCGGCAATTGTTCAGACCATTCGTCCAGACATTCTGTTGGTCAATGAAATTGACTACGACGAAAAGGGACTGGTCGTCAAATTGTTCGGCAAAGACTACTTGAACGTCGGCCAACGCGGCCGCGCAGCCATCGAATATCCTTATCGCTATGCAGTACCCAGCAACACTGGTCAACCTAGTGCGTTGGATATTAACAGCAACGGAAGTACTACCGACCCAAATGACGCCTGGGGATATGGTGTTTACCCCGGCCAATATGCCATGGCGGTTTATAGCCGCTTTCCGATCCTCGAGTCGAAAATTCGCACGTTTCAAAAATATCGTTGGTCCCAACTCCCAGATGCGCTACGTCCCACAGATCCAGGAACTGGAAAATCGTATTACACCGATGAAATCTGGAATCAATTGCGACTGTCCAGCAAGAACCACATCGATGTTCCGATTCAAGTGGGACAGCAAGTCGTGCATCTACTCGCCAGCCACCCCACGCCACCAGTCTTTGATGGTGCGGACGACCACAATGGATGCCGAAATCATGATGAGATTCGGTTTTGGACCGACTATCTTCAAGGACCAAGGGCAACTCATCTGGTGGATGACGATGGAAACAGAGGCGGTTTGGCCGAACATTCGTTGTTTGTCATTGCTGGCGACCTGAATTCTGATCCTGAGACAGGAGACAGTCGCCGTGCCGCCATTCAAAATTTGCTGCGTCACGAACAACTGCAGGATCCCAAGCCAACAAGTGCCGCTGCCTCGGAACTCACCGGAACCAGCGAATCACGGGCCACAGCCAGTTTCGGCAAGAACCGTCAAATGCGAATCGACTACACACTTCCAAGCCGCGAGTTCATCCTCAACGATGCCGGCGTATTCTGGCCGAGCAAAAAAAATGGTGGGCAAGACTTGATCGATGCGAGTGATCACCGCATGGTTTGGATCGATATCGAGTTTCGCCCATGACACACCGCGTCCTTTTCATGATCAGTTCGATGCGCGGCGGTGGCAGCGAGCGTCAAACACTGATGCTGCTAAAGCACCTCGACAGGTCATTATTCACACCACACCTGTATGTGATGGAACGGACTGGGGATTTAATGGCCCAGATCCCAAAAGATGTGTCTATTCACTCCTTCGAAGATGTGCGTCAGGAACCAATGGTCTACCTGCCTGGCGGAGTGATGCGGCAGCAAGTTCGACACTTGGCAAAATTACTCAGAGATGAATCGATCGACGTGATCTATGATCGAACTTTTCACATGACCATGATCGCAGGTCCAGCAAGTCAACGACGAAAGGTTCCCCGGGTTTCTACGATCGTCAGTCCACCCGAATTGGCGCTGCCGTTGGTCGAAAAACGTTTTGTACGAATGAAGCAACAGCGACTTGCAAAAGCATACTATCAGTCGCATCAGGTCCTTGCCGTCAGCCAAATCGCAGCGGACTCAGCAAAAAACTTTTATGGCCTACCCTCCGACGCGGTGGATGTCGTTCCGAATCCTGTGGACTGTGGCGCATTGCAGCAAACTGGGGCCGGGCCGCCGAAAAAAAATTCAGATGCAATGCTGACGTTGGTATGCGTGGGTCGTATGACACATGAAAAAGGTCACCATGACTTGATCTCCGCAGTCTCGCTCGCTCAGACAAATTGGTCCGAATCACAGCCACCCATGCACATCCGATTCGTTGGAGATGGACCGCTGCGACACGAACTGGAAGTTCACGCCAAGAACATTCAGCCTCCCCATTCAGTTGCATTTCTTGGGTCACTATCGGATGTGGTCCCCAGCATCACCGGTGCTGATGCGCTCGTCCTGCCATCCCATTTTGAGGGCATGCCCAACGTCGTGCTTGAAGCAATGGCCTTGAAGATACCGGTCATCGCTACCCGAGCCGGTGGCACCGTCGAACTCGAACGAGAAGAGCCAACAATTCTATGGGCAGAACCCGGGAATGCCGAATCACTTGCAGCAGCAATTCGATCGTTTGCGGCAGACCCGGTCTCAGCCTTAGCGCGTGTCAGGTCTGCTACGCAACTGATCTCGGAACGTCATGATGTCGCAAAAACCAGCCGGATCATTGAGCGTTATTTGCTCGATGCTTGTCGCTGATTAACCAACGTACCTCCGACCATCAGGTGGTCCATTCAGCCGGCCAAACTTTTCAGAAAGGGCACAACGTCTTTTTCATAGGTGAAACCGGTTGAGTCACCAGCATCAACAAAGACCTTGACCACTTCACCCTTGGCATCATAGATCAAAACTGCGGGGATCGAAATAAGTTTGGTGATAGCGAAAACATCGTCACTCGGTGTCGAACTGATGTAAGCAGGAAATCCTGATGCCTTGACGCTGCCGAGAAACGCAGTGACGCGTTCCTGGTAATAATCTGGTGGCCGGGTTGTTCGACCGTCATAGTCGATATCGACGGCGATGCACTGAACCGACTCACCCATGGTTCGATGCAACTCGACGAGCCCTGGAAACTCTTTCAAGCATGGTTCACAGGAAAGAGACCAGAGATCGACCACCGTGATACGGCCCGTCGATTTGGCAACTTGGTTAATCTCATCCCATGTTGCGTATTTTACTTGTGGGCGGGATTCGGCTGATGATGACTCAGTGCCGGATGACTCAGCTGGTATTTCAAAATCAGCCGGCAGTTCGATTCCACCTGATTTATCTGGGCCGCGATCACTCTCAGAAGGCGACGGGGTCGGATCGAAGTCAGCGGGTAATTCGAGCGTGCCGGGCGGTACCTGAGGATCCGAGTCGCTCGCATCGACCTCTGTCCGAGGCGAGGTTGTATCCGCTGCGGGAGGCGTTGCGGGCACAATTGCCGACACTGATGGTTCCACAGGGGTATTCGTACTCGAACTGCCACAACCTGCGAACAAGCTCAAGCAGGGAATCGTCAATCCAAGGCCACACCAGGCCAAGAAGTTGATTTGCGATTTTTTTATGGTGTGTTGTTTCATCAGTCCATCCTGTCGAAAAGTAGATTCCGCCTATCGGGGGATCACCATACCCTGTCTTCGCCTTCCTTACCTCGCGTCGGGTATTTTTCATGTACCACGGTTGACTGATAAAGCTCGGCGAATCGAGTAGAGTGTAACTCGGCGGCATTAGTCAATGCACTCATCGTTTTCGCAATGAAGAAGGAAAAAGCCAGCGTGGATGGGCAGATGTCAACAACCGAATTGGTAATTGCTTCCAAAGGAGGCGACAACGAGGCGTTAGGCAGGCTGCTCGAGCAATATCGGGGGTTTCTCCTGATGCTGGCCCATCGGTATCTCTCTGATCGTCTACGCAGACGCATCGATGCTGCCGACATCGTCCAGTTGACCTATCTGGAGGCAAAACGGGATCTTCCGGCTTTTCGTGGCACATCGCCCGCAGAATTCGCTGGCTGGCTGCGTGGCATACTTAAAAACAATGTTGCAACGGCGGTAACCCGCCACGTAACGACTCAAAAACGGTCCATTCACCGTGAAGTGGATACCTCACCTGCCCCCGGGCAGGAATCGAATGCCGGTGGCTGGATCCAACAACTGCCGGGAAGCAAGACGAGCCCCAGTGGTGTCGTGATCCGGTCTGAAGCGGTGGTCGCCCTCCTGGAAGCCCTACACCAACTCCCGGAAACACAGGCCGAAGCCATTCGGCTCCGCTACATGGAGGGACTGCCGCTTTCAGAAATCGTAGAGCGAATGGGAAAATCTGACACCGCCGTTGCGGGTTTACTGAAGCGAGGCCTCCAAAAGCTTCGAACGATTCTCAACAGCGACGACTGCCCTTGGATCTAGGATTTCGCTCCGCAATCCATTGTTGGTCCCTCAACAGCATCTAGACTGGTGGCTCATCCTTGCGCGCCCACAACAGGCCGTTTCGCAGCCTGAAGCAAATGAGGATCCATCAATTTGAAGATTACACCATCAAACTCTTACATGTCCAAATCACCACACACGAATGATCCTCTCGACGAAGCTTTCGCCGATTATCTGCGAATGTGTGACACTGGTGAATTGGGCAGCCGGGAAGATTTCCTGAAGCTTTTTCCTGACTTGGCGGATGATCTGAAAGAATTGATCGAAGCCGCAGACATTCTAGATCAGGTAACCCTCAGAGGCCGTGCACCGGGAACCTCCTCTGCTGTTGATCTCAGAGTCCAATTGCCAAACGCGGAGACGATCCTTATCGCAGCGGCCAAGGGGGATAGCAATGCAGATCCTGACATCACGTTGCCAATGGCGCATCGCGCCGCGAACGACCACGGGCCACGCCTTCCCTACGATCTTGGCGACTACATCCTGTTGGAAGAAATCGGTCGAGGCGGGATGGGCGTTGTCTATCTGGCAAAACAACATGAATTGGATCGACAGGTCGCGATCAAGATGATTCGCAGTGGGATACTCGCTGACGAGGATGAAGTCCGACGTTTCTATACAGAGGCACAAGCAGCCGCGAGACTGCGTCATCGCGGAATTGTCGGGGTCCATCAGTTTGGCCGTCGCGCTGGGCATCATTTCTTTTCGATGGAGTATATCCCGGGAACCGATCTGCAAAAAAAAATCAATTGTGGCTTACTGGCACCAAAAGAGGCGGCGAGGTACGTACGCGACGTCGCGAGGGCAATCCACCATGCTCATCAGAAGGACGTTTTGCACCGTGATCTGAAACCGGCCAACGTACTGATCGATGAATACGACCAAGTCCACGTCACTGACTTTGGCTTGGCAAAGCAAATGGATTCCGACAGCAGTGTCACAGGAAGTGGTGCTGCCATCGGTACACCCCATTACATGGCTCCGGAACAGGCTGGCGGTCACAGCGATCGAGTCTGTACTGAAAGCGATGTATACGCTCTCGGTGCGATTCTTTTTGCATGTCTTACCGGGCGACCCCCGATTCTCGCCGATACGGTTGTGCAAACACTGCTGCAGGTCGTTCACCAACCGGCACCCTCCGTTCGCTCGCTTCGCTCCGAAGTACCAGTCGATCTCGAAACGATCATCGCCAAATGCCTTGAAAAGAACCCGAGCAAGCGTTACGGATCGGCTGAAAAACTTGCAGATGAGCTTGATGCTTTCATCGAAGATCGTCACATCGAAGCCAGACCACGTTCCCAAATTTTGAAAGCGTGGCATTGGTTCGAAGGGGTCCCCATCGTCGGTGCTCTGACCGGTCGCCGAATCCTGCATTCCTCGTCTACCCATCGTCGCTTTCAGGCTACCATGCTGTTGGGGCTTCTGCTGACTCCTTTGTTAGCTGTCTTGCTTCATATCGGAATCCAACACTGGCCCGATGCGATGCCATCTTCTGTGTTAATCGCAGGTGGCGTCGAAGGCGGGCGTTATAACGAAGTTTCCAACCTGCTCTCACAGCACATCGAGCAGAATCAGCCGGGCGTCACATGCAAGGTAATGAAATCGCTGGGGTCAGAGCAAAACTCGAAGTTACTACTCGATGCAGACGTTGATCTAGCGCTGATGCAAGCCATCTCGATCCCTGCTGATGAACTACTGACACATGTAGCACCTCTGTATTACGAACCCATCTATGCCTTGGCGCTTAAGGATTCGGGCATTGCGTCAATCGAAGACTTCGACGGGCGCAAAGTCTTACTGGGGACCCCCGGAAGCGGATCAAGAGCCTGTGTCGATTTGCTGCTGACCGTGCTGCCAAACTCCTTCGGAAACATGATCAAGGTCTCAGGCAATTGGACACAACTGCTTTCTCCCAATCCACCAGAGGCAGCCATTTTGTGCGTTGGTCAAGGCAGCCCCATCCTCACGCAACTCAAGGATGATGGGCGATGGCGACTGCTGCAAATCAATCCCAAAAAAGCCATTCACGTATTTGACCGATACCCGCTCCGTGACGAGCTGTCGAATAACCCCAAGCCAAGTGCCATACAAACACTCGCCACGACCGCCATTCTGATGGCGAGACAAGATACGTCCGATGAACTGATCACAGCCGTTCTGAATGCCTGGTATCAGCAAACTGACAGTGGAAGTCGCATATCGCTGAAGGACGCCAGCCAGTGGACAGAACTCCGTTTACACCCAGCGGCTGAGAAATACTTCAAAACCCGCACCCAGAATTGAAACGCTGAAAACTGACTGTCCTCAGAAAACAACTCACGGATTGGCGACAGATAGTAAGGTCAATGTTGGCTGACGGCCACGCGGTGCATCAGTCATGAACTGCTCGAGTTCGATCGATCAGGCATGTGCCGCCGGCATCATAAAATAGCAAGTGGATTCCGCTTTGATTCCAAAGTGCCGCGGGTCACCCCCACACGATTTGCTGCCTGCAACTCACTCCACACCTGCTGCCCCGTTACTTGCCGCTTCAGCAGCTTGCCGTACAGACCCATGATTTTGCGTACCTGACTGGGCTGTTCTTCCAGTAACTCGAGGCGAAACCACTGGACACCTCTTTGCATAAGGTCACAAACGAGTTCTGCGCCGCTTTGCGGAGTCGCGTTGTACAGCGTGTTGCGACAGGCGACATCAGCCTGCAATGTGTGTTCAGCTCCCACCCGATCACGCAGCGCGACCACATGGACATCACACGGTCGTCCGCAATTCGTCTTGTTGGTTCCGGGTGACAAAACACTGCAATAAACACAATGCTCCATGTGGAACATCGGCATATGCTGATGTATCACCGTCTCTATCCAGGAAGACGGCAACGACTCAATCAGCCCCACTAATTGTTCCCGATTCAAATCATAGGAAGCCGTGACACGCGACGCACCAAGACTGCGAACCCATTCGGCGGCTCGATGATTGGAAACATTCAACGAGAAATCCGCAATGGTTTCAATTCCCACCTCGCTAAAGTGATGGAGAGCGGCGAGGTTGCGGGCCAAGATCAAGTCAGGCGAGTGGCGTTCCAGCACTCGCAACAAACCTGTCTCTCCCGGTTTTTGCATCCGCACCGAAGCCAGACCTATCTCAACTCCATGGTGACGGGCAATCGAGACCGCTTCGCGATAATTTCGCACGTCATGCAAATCCGCATAAGCCAAGTCGACTCCCGTCTCGCAGACAACCTGCAACTGCTCCAACGTACGACACAGCACCGCCAACTTGCCCACGGGAACGTTTGGATCATCCTCAGTAATCGGGGCCAGCAATGCACGACCGCGGGCTGGTACAACGTCGCGTTGTGGCGGTTCTGCAACCAACAAATCCATTTTTTCCACGACAGTTCGACGCATCTGATTCAACATCGCCATGGGAACCATGGGATCCCCTTCGATCCTCGCTACCAACTCACCCAGTTCAAAACTTGTACCACCCAGACGACCCAATTTTTCCTGCAACACCGACAATTCAATCGGGCGGGTCCGGGCAACATCAAGAGGCATTTCACCTGTCACTTCGACCTGCATTCCGTTGCGAATGCTGGCCGTCAACAACAACGGTTGCCCGACTATCGCCTGCACTTCAAATCGAATGGGTTGCCGATTCACCGGGTCATCCGATGTAAATGTCTTTCTCAGGCGGCGATTCAGCTTGGGATCGTCATTTTTAAAAACGCCATCACCAGGCTGGACCGCCTGCCACTCGATTTCGCCGCGTCCAAATCCGATCCACGCTACCTGTGACTCGTTGATTTCCGAGCATTTTCTTCCCCTTGAATCGGTCAGCGAGTAGATTCTGCCACCCTGTTGCTGCTCAGCACCATCAATCGACGTGCAGCCAATGGCAAGACCGTCTCCAAGTGCCACCGGCGCCGCCAAGAGGACTTGCAATCGCTGCCCCTCGATACAGCGGACCCGCCCAAGTTCAATGCCGCGTTTCGCCGAATGGATCCCAAGGACCAGACGCTTGTGGTCGTTGCCTTCCAACCAACCGGGTGAAAAGCCTCGCGAGAAAGAAAGCTCCATTTCTCGCTTCGCTTCCGAGCTAATCTCAACGACCTGATTGGCGCAAGCCTGATCAAGAGCTTGGCGGTATTTTCGGGTGATGTTTGCCACGTATTCGGGAGTCTTCAGACGCCCCTCAATTTTCAAAGACCGGACACCGGCATCAACCAGATCATTGATCGCTGCGTACCCCGCCAGGTCCTGTGGACTCAGCAGATAACGCACATCGTCCAAGTCACGCTGTTCCCCATCACAAATCAGTTCGTACGGAAGTCGACATGCTTGCGCACACTGGCCGCGATTCGCACTCCGTCCACCCAGTGACTCACTGGTCAGGCATTGGCCGGAATAGGCTACACAGAGTGCTCCATGAATGAACACTTCCAGTGGCATCTCAGTGGCCGCAGCGATTTTTCGAATTTCATCCACCGACAGTTCCCTTGCCAGCACGACTCGGGCCAGATTCAGATCTTTGGCAACGCGAATCGTTTCCGCACTAGTCAGGCTCATCTGCGTCGAGGCATGGATTTCGAGATCAGGGCAGACAGCCTGAACCAACCTCGCCACACCAAAGTCCTGAACAAGAACTGCATCGATGCCAGCCAGAGCGATCTGTTCAACAACATCAACAAGAGGCGACATTTCCTCGGGGAATACAAGCGTATTGATGGTGACGTAGCCTCGCACCCCACGGGAACGCAGCAATCGACCGATGTCGGGTAAGTCAGTCAGCCCGAAATTCTTGGCCCGATGCCTTGCATTGAACCCACAATCCAACCCGAAGTAGATCGCATCTGCTCCATTTTCAATGGCCGCGCGTGCACATTCCCAATCACCGGCAGGGGAAAGAAGTTCGACAGATTGTTTTTGACCAAGCTCGATTTCAGCCATGCTGGCCAGTATGACAAGCAATCAACCTAAGGGAAATGAGTTTTTGTTGGGTTGCCCCATTCAAGACTAAAAGCCACGCCTTTACGGCGTGGCTTTCGAAAAAACCCCGAACGGAGAAGGGCAGTGTCAGCAGCGCGACGATCAGGACCCCAATTCGACGTCAATGTTGGCCTCGTCAGCAGCGTCCCGAAGCTTCGACAGTGCCCGGGCCTCCAATTGCCGGATGCGTTCCTTAGTCACTCCCATTTCTTCACCTACCTGCTTCAGCGTCAGTGGCTCCTTGCCACGCCCGAGGCCGAAACGGGCAGTGATAATTTTCTGCTCACGCTCATCCAGTCGGTTCAAAATTTTCGACAACTCACGCTGCCGTGATCGCTGAACTGTCTCCTCCACATAAGGATCAAGACGTTCATCCTGACAGGCGACAAACAACTCTTCGGTGGTAGTACGGAATCGGTCGCGATGTTTGAACTCACTTGGAATCGTCCGAGCAAAGTTTTTCATGATTGCCCATGAAGCATAAGTGCTGAACTTGTTGCCGCGTGAATAATCAAACTTTTCCACCGCGCGAATGAGAGACATGTTGCCGTCACTCACGAGAGAGAAAAAGTCGTCGGTACTTGCAACGTGCCGCTTGGCGATCGAAACGACCAAACGCAGGTTGCTTTGCACAATCCGGTTCTTTACCAGAACTGCCGCTTCATACAGATCATCAATCCGGTCCATGATCGCAGTCTTGCTACCTTCGGACTCATGAAGACTCTCGCGAAGACGGCTCGCAGAATGCTTCAGATAGCTCATTTTCCGAAACAAATGATACTCCTGCTCTCGCGTCAACAGGGCAACGTCGTAAAGAGCAGCCAGGTAGCTTGGCAACCCGGCTGGAACGCGAACCTTGCGCGGTGCCGTTGCCGGTTGGGGAACTGGCCCGAGGTATTCTGCTTCGCGATCTACCGACTCAAAATCTTCGTTGTAGATGTAATCAAGTGGAAGTTCTCCGACTTGCTCTAGCCGCATATCAAGCAGGATCCGTTGAATACTGGTTCGCGTTCGCTTGAAACGCTTGCACAGCTGGGCAACAGTAGCACCGTGTGTGTAGAGCTTGAAAATCGATCGCTTGTCGTCTCCAGTCAATGCACCCCGATGGTTGGGAAAGATCGCCAAAGACTGGTGGTCAGCGTCGAAATTCTTGAGGGTGTAGCGGATTGTTTCGGGACTGCGTTTCATGTGCTCGGACAGTTGCCGAGTCACCTCAGAGAGACTGGCACCGCCTTCAACAAGTTGTCGGGCCCTCTCTATCATCTCTGACTTCTCATCTTCACTCAGCTGGCTGAAGCGTTCGCCCCGCTTAATCTTGTCCCGGTTGTTGGAAACAAACTGCTCGACACTGCTATGCAGGAACCCAACCCGTTTTCTGCCGCCAAACAGCATCCGGCGGCTCACCAGCCCTGCATCACGCCAACGACTGATCGTTTTCGTGGAGACATTGAACATCTTGCTGAGTTCATCAACTGTGTGAACCGGTTCCATGAATTCGTTGATCACGATGTCTGCTGAGTCGCTGAGATCCTCGATCAGCAGGCGTACATCATGCTTAAGATCCGCTGCAGCAATGCTGTGGCGACTAGGTGATTCCGGCCGATAGTTAGTGACGCGGAAGCAGCAGTAGTCGAACGCATAGGAGCGATCTGATTCGATTTCACCATACAGCTTTTCGGCTAACGCAGCCTGTTCAACCTTCTTCGCTTTGGGTGCAAAGCGAGTCAATTGATCGCGTAGTTCCTTGATTTTTTCGTCTCGGTAATCTTCGTGCATCTCCGTCTCTCCCAGCGTTTGCACAGCAGTCGACCACTCTTTCCCTGCGACCCCGGCGGATCGCTCGACCATGTGCTAATGTTGCCCGGGGATCGCCCAATCCTTAGGACGATATCCATGGGTTTCCTTGAATCCCTGACCTCTCTCAAGGTGTCGCGATACCGACACTTCCAGATTGGACACAAACCCAAGGTCAGCCGACGGATCCTTGCCGCCAGCTTCTTCAATGGTACGCGTAAGAACAGGCTTCGCATCCCACAACTAAGACCGATGATTTCTCTTAAAGTTCACAAAAATATTGAATTCACAGCATTGCGGTCGCATGCTCGCTTCCTCATTCGCTGTTCTGAATCCAACCTTGGCTTTGAAAAGTTTGTCAAGGAACCAACTGACTAACGAATACCTCTAGGAAATATTGGGCCAAACCATGACCCAAACAACAGGATTCTTCCCTTGAATTGCGGTAAGGCGTTTGTATTTATAGAGTTAACTCATTTTGTGATAACCAGAGGCTAGAGTATGCCAAGGCGAAAT
>Ga0315334_10001459_pt1 | contig 14587 bp, 15 predicted proteins | sample M150034915metaG_FD_205555 | JGI IMG/M metagenome (GOLD analysis project Ga0315334, IMG submission 205555) | Ammonia-oxidizing marine archaeal communities from Monterey Bay, California, United States - M1 500m 34915 | ecosystem: Environmental > Aquatic > Marine > Intertidal zone | place: USA... | reverse complement strand
GCCTCCGGCCTCCGAATCGCCCCCTGCTACCGTCGCCCTCTCTGGGTCGGACGTGGTACCGCAGGGAGAACCTGCTCGACGGTGAGTGGCGGTGGTCGTTCGCGCGACGCCAGCCCATCCACGACATCGTCGAACCCGACCGGATCTACCTCATGCGGTGGCGTTTCGACACCCCACTGGGGTCGGTCTTCGTGCACTCCATACGGCTGCCGGACCGCGACCCCCACCCTCACACCCATCCCTTCTCATGGTCCCGCAGTCTGATCGTGCGGGGCGGTTACACCGAGGAGCGGGGCGCGGGTGCCGAGGAGGTCCGCCACTACCGACCCGGACGGATCAACCGCATCGACGGCGACACCGTCCACCGCATCATCGGCACCCGTGACGACCGGCCGGTCTGGACGATCTTCGTCGCTGGCCGACCCCACGGCCGGGGCTGGGGCTTCGTGGTGAACGGCCGATACCAGGACCACAAGGCATACCTGGCCGACCGAGCCGCAGCCACCGACATGGACGGGTTGGCACTCGACGACGCTGGGGGGGAACCGTCGTGACCCGTCGAAGCCTCGTCGTCGACACCGACACGGCATCCGACGATGCCGTGGCCCTCATCCTGGCCGCCCGCGAGCCGACCGTGGACCTCCGCATGGTCACCGTCGTGGCCGGCAACGTCCCCCATGACCTGGCGGTTCGCAACGCCCTGGTGACCCTCGACCTTGTCGACCACGCCACCGTCCCTGTCCACGTCGGCGCTGACGGACCACTCGTCCGACCGTTGGAGACGGCCCAGATGGTGCACGGTGAGGACGGCATGGGCGGAGCACCACTCCCTCCGCCATCACGGGAGGCCGATCCCGGACACGCGGTCGAGGCCCTGCTCCGGGTGGCCGCCGACGAACCCCGTCGCCATGGGCTGGTCACCCTCGGTCCGCTCACCAACATCGCCCTGGCCCTCGCCGAGGATCCCGACCTGCTCACCCGGTTCACCCACACCTATCTCATGGCCGGATCTCCCGACGGGGTGGGCAACGTCAACGCCCTCGGTGAGTACAACGTCTGGGCTGACCCGGAGGCGGCGTCCGTCGTGTTCGACGCACCAGGTGCCAGGACGATGATCGGGTGGAACATCAGCCGCACCAATGCCGTGATGACCCCACCGGAGACGGCGAGGTTGCGGGCCTGCGGACCGCTGGGCGAGTTCGCCGTGGCCATCAACGCTGGCGTCGAGAAGTTCTGCCTCGAGGTCTCGGGGCTGGCTGGCATGGACTTTCCCGATCCCGTGGCCATGGCCGTCGCCCTCGATGACTCGATCATCGTCGACGCCTCCGACGAACGCCTCGTGATCGGACTGGACGAACCCACCCGGGGCGCCGTGCTACCCGATCGCCGGGCCTCCGCCGCACCGCCGAATACACGCGTCGTGTGGTGCGTCGACGAGGCCGCGTTCAAGGACCGGCTCTACCGGGCCTGCACCGGCTGACCGTCCGGCACGTTGCCGGTCAGGCCGACTGGTGTCCGACCAGGACGTTGACGACGTTGGTGCCGATCTCGTCCACCGCGTAGCCGCCTTCCATCACGTACACCGTCGGGATCCCCAACGCCCCGATGCGACGACCAACGCTGGTGAAGTCGTCGCTGGCCAGACGGAAGAAGCTGATGGGATCGCCCTCGAAGGCGTCCACCCCGAGTGATACCACCACGGCATCGGGCCGGTGGGTGGCAACGTGCACGCAGGCGTCGTCGAGTGCCGCGGACCACTGGTCGAACGCCGTGCCGGGACGCATTGGGTAGTTCCGGGTGAACCCTTCGCCCGCGCCGGTTCCCACCTCATCGGCGTAACCGAGGAAATGGGGGAAAGCGTCGGACGGATGCCCGTGGAGCGAAGCGAACAACACGTCTGATCGCTCCCAGAAGATGGACTGCGTGCCGTTGCCGTGGTGGAAGTCGATGTCCAGCACGGCCACCCGTTCGGCACCGTCGACCAGAAACCCCTCGGCCGTGATGGCTGCGTTGTTCAGGAAGCAGTACCCGCCGAACTGGTCGGCCGAGGCGTGGTGGCCGGGAGGTCGACACAGGCCGAAGGCCACTGGCTCGCCGCCGGCCACCAGTCGCTGGGCGGTCTGGGCGATGGCCGCCGACGCGGAGGCTGCCCGCCACGTACCGGCGGTGATCGCAGTCTCGGCGGCCAGAGCGAAGTAGCCGAGCCTCCCCTCGGGCTCGTCGGGGATCCGGTCCTGATGCAGGCCACGGACCGGGAACATGGTCGGGATGGCGTCACCGGTGCGTCCACTGGTCGTCCATGCATCCCAGAAGCCGGCCAGAAAATCGACATAGTCCGGATCGTGGACCCGCCGGACCCGGTCCAGGTCGACTGTGTCGGGGGTTGTCCGGTCGTCGAACCCCACCACTTCCCGAGAAGCACGGTCGAGGGCTGCGACCACGTGGTCCCAACGCTCCGGACACTCGAAGGGCCGTACCAACTCCCCCTCGTACAACTCCCCCGTCGGGAAGTGGGACCGATGGTCCTCGCTCAGCACCACCCGCACGGCGGCACCCCCTCAGTCCCCCGACGCCACCGAGGACGGTCGATAGAAGGTCAGCATCTGTCCGATGCCCCCGCCCACGCCCACCAGCAGGGCGATCCAGAAGCCGGTCATCCCGTCGAGGTCGGTGGCGATCCCCAGCGCCTCATCCACCGACCATTCGCCGGGGCCCATCGTGGCCGACACCAGGGCGGCAACGGACAGCATGAAGACGTACTCCCAACCCTCCTTGATGATGAAGAAGCCATTGGAACGGTGAGCGGTCCAGCCGGCCACCGTCATCACACCGATCACACCCGCGGCGGCCAGCGAATGGAGCAGGCCGACGGCCAGCAGCAGACCCGCCCCCAACTCGGTCGATGCAGCCAGGTAGGCGTTCAGCCGCCCGGGGCGCATACCGATGCTGTCGAACCATCGTCCGGTGCCCGGGATCTTGCCCCCACCGGTGAACTTGTTCCAGCCATGGGCGGCCAACGTCAGGCCCACCGCCACCCGCAGGATCAGCAGGGCCAGGTTGGCGTCGGTGGTCAGTTCCATGGGGTCCTCCGGTCCGATCGCTCGATCCGATCACCGGTCCGATCATCCTCTCGAGCCTCGACTGGCGCGGACCCTACCGGGGGTCGAACGCCCGCTCGGCCTCCGGGACCCATTCCCGAGTGGGTCCTAGGCTGGCCGGATGCTGGTGTTCAAGATCCTCGTGGCCAGCGCGGGGGCCATGATGATGCTTCGCATGGGCCTCGCCGTGCTCCGGGCACTGGCCACCCCGATCCCCGAACCGCCACCCGCCGGCGAACTACGCAAGGTGAAGCTCCAGTACCGGTGTGGCCTCTGCGGGACCGAGGTCCGGATGACGGTGGCCCCCGACGAGACCCCCGACCCGCCCCGTCACTGCATGGACGACATGGAGCTACAGATCACCGAGGAGTGACCCCGTCGATGGACCGTGCGCCGGGCGAAGATGCGCGTCGCGCCTGTTCAGCAGCACTTTTCCACAGGATGGGGACAGGCCTGTGGGCAAATCACACTCATGTTTTTCGAGATTCCCAGATCGCGGTATCCGTCAGTGGTACTGGGTGGCGGTGATGATCCCGCCGAGGATCGAGCCGAGGCCCAGGAGCAGGAACCCGTTGCTGGTCCCACCGGGCATCCAACCCACGTAGTTGAAGAAGATGATCCCGATGCCCAGGCCCAGGAGCCCGAACAACAGCACCGTCATCCAGGTGGGTGACGGCGCATGGCCGGCCGACATCGAGTGGTCCACCGGCGCACCGCTGCGGGTGCCCTTCGGCGTGACCCGACCTCCCTGCACCCGCCTCTTGGTGGGACGGGGACGGGACGGGACGGCATCACCCTCGACGGCCCCGACCGGGGAGGGGTCCGGGGAGGGGTCCGGGGTGGGGTCCGGGGTGGGTTTGACGTTCTCGCTGCTTGACATGCCCCGGAGGATACGTCCCCCAACCATCATCAGGAACCAAACCGGGGTCCGGACCCGGCGGGGCCCCGGAGCGGTTCGGTTAGCGTTCCCCCGGTGAGTTCACGCGTCCTGGTCATCGACAACTACGACTCGTTCGTCTACAACCTCGTCCAGTACCTGGGAGAGCTCGGTGCCGATCCGGTGGTCCACCGTCACGACGCCGTGACCCTGACCGACGTGGAGGCCCTGAACCCCGACGCCGTGCTCATCAGCCCCGGTCCCGGACGACCCGAGGACGCCGGCGTATCCACCGCGGTGATCCGCTGGGCGGCCGGACGGGTCCCCCTCCTCGGGGTGTGCCTAGGCCACCAGGCCATCGGTGCCGCGTGGGGCGGATCGGTGGTGCGGGCGCCGGAGGTCATGCACGGCAAGACCTCTCTGATCCACCACGAGGGGGCTGGTGTGTTTGCCGGGCTGCCCGACCCGCTGGAGGCCACCCGCTACCACTCGCTCATCGTCGACCGGGACTCGGTGCCCGACGAGCTGGAGATCACCGCCACCAGCGGGGACGGCCTGGTCATGGGGCTACGGCACCGCGAGTTCGACGTCGAGGGAGTGCAGTTCCACCCCGAGTCGATCCTGACGGCCAACGGGCACGACCTGCTGGCCAACTTCCTCGCCCGGGCCACCTGACGGCGGAGATCGGGCCCACCCAGGGGCCGGCGACTAGCCGTTCGGGTCTTCGGCCCGGCCGATCACGATCGTCACCCGAGTTCCCAGTTTGACCTCTCCGTCGGGCGCCGGGCTCTGGCTGATGACCCGCCCGTCATTCGGGCTGTGGGCGGGCAGGTCCTCGCTGCGCACGTTGGCCACCAGGTCAACCTCGGTCAGCGCGGCCAACGCATCGACCTCACGCATGCCCTCCACGGCCGGGACGGGCACCAACGGAAGGCCTGACGACACGACGATGACCACCGTGCCCCCGGGGGCCATCTCGCTTCGGGCCGGCGGCTCGGTACGCACCACCTGACCCTCGGGCACCGTGCGGCTCTTCTCCTCGACCGTGCTGGGCCGCCAGCCGAGGCGCGACACGATGTTCATGGCGTCCAGCACCGGTCGGTTCGACAGGTCGGGCACCTCCTCGACGGCCGGACCGGTCGAAACGAACAGGATCACCCGGGCCCCCGGCGTGATCTCCACGCCCGGATCGGGTGACTGGTCGACCACCTCGCCGGCCGGCACCACGGGATGTTCCTGACCCACCGTCTCCACCTTGAGACCCATGGCCTCCAGGTCGCGTTCGGCATCGACCGCCTGGTCGCCCTGGACATCCAGCAGCAGCATCGGTCCCGTGCCCCGGCTCACCCAGAGCCTGACCGTCTGCGCCGGTTCGACCTTGGTACCGGCCGACGGATCCTGGGAGAAGACCGTGTTCTCCGGGAAGTCCAAGTTGGTCTCATAGTCCATCTGGACGCTGAGGCGGGTGTCGCGCAAAGTCGACCGGGCCTCGTCCAGCGGTCGCCCGATGAGAGTGGGAACCTCCACCAGTTCGATGCCCACCGGGCCCGGCTGGTCATCGCCACCCATCCCGAGGGTGTCAACAAACTCCAGCACCAGGTAGCCGAAGGCCACCAGCAACCCGACCAGCACCACGGTGAACATGGCCGTACGCCGCAACCCGTCGTCACGGCGGTGACCGGTGGCCGACCCGAACTCTCCCGACGGCGCGGGAATCGGGGCGATCGGACTGACCGGGGACACCACGGCAACCGGCGTGGTGGCCCGCAGGTCATGGGCGCCATCGCGGTAGCGCTTGAGATCGCCGCGGAGGTCCTCGGCGGTGGGATACCGGTTGACTGGGTTCTTGGCCAGCAACTTCAGGGTGATGGCCTCCAGCGACTCGGCCACCGCGGCACCGACAGCCCGCAACGACAGCGGACTGTCCTGGACGTGCCGGTAGGCGATGGCCACCGGGGTCTCACCGGTGAACGGCGGCCGCCCGAGGATCATCTCGTAGAGCACGACGCCCAGCGAGTAGAGATCGCTGCGCGGGTCGACCGGCCGCCCCTGGGCCTGCTCGGGCGAGAAGTATGTGGCCGTGCCCATGACCGACCCGGACTGGGTGAGGTCATTGCGGGCTCCCACGAGGGCGGTGGCGATGCCGAAGTCGGCCACCTTCACGTGCCCGTTGGGGCTGACCAGTACGTTGCCGGGCTTCACGTCGCGGTGCACCAGGCCGTTGCGGTGGGCGAAGGCCAGTGCGGAGGCGATGTCGGCGGCCACCTCGGCGGCCCGATCGGCCGGCAAGGGCCCGTCGGCCCTGAGGATCTCGGCCAGGCTGCGACCCTCCACGTACTCCATGACGATGAAGTAAGTGCCCTGCTCCTCACCCCAGTCGAAAACACTCACCACGTTGGGATGGTTCAGGTTGGCTGCCGCCTGGGCCTCCCGACGGAACCGCTCGACGAAGTCGGAATCCCGGGAGAATTCGTCGAACAAAACCTTGACGGCCACCGGTCGATCGAGGAGCAGGTCGCGCGCCAGGTAGACGTCGGCCATGCCTCCCCTGGCGATCTGCCGGTGGAGCTCGTACCGCCCATTGAAGACGGTAGGACCCTGTGAGGACACGGCGCCCGATTCTACCGGGGGGCGGTTTGGGCGGACCGTCGCCCGTGGATGGTCATTGGTCGCTCGAATCGGGGTCGCTCGGATCGGGGTCTCTCGGAGCGGGGTCTCTCAGATGGGTCCGGAACCCCTCGATGAGGCGCCGGGCCTCGTCGAGCGTGCCCACGGGAATCGTCTCCACGACGGCCGCCCGGGTGGAATCGTCGAGCAGGGCCACCCGTAGGTCGCCGCCCTCCACGAACGCCGGATCGAACCACAGGATCCCCGACGCGCGACCCCGGAACACCGCCACGTCGCCCTCGTCGTCACCGATGAACCAACCCTGCCGGGCGTACAACGACAACACGAGGGCCACGGCGATCACCACGGCCGCCACCGAACCGACAGTGGTACGTACGGTGGCCCGCGGGTCGTCGCCGGCCGGCCGGGACCTCACCGGGCCGGTGGCACGCTCGGGACGAGCCTCCGGGATCGGTGGCCGACCACCTGACGGGACCTCAGGACCCTCGACCACCTCGACGACCAGCACGGTGACGTTGTCGTGCCCACCCTCGGCCACCGCCTCGGCCACCAGCCGACTGGCCACCTCCTGTGCCGGGCCGTCGCCCAACAGTTCGGCGATCCGGGCGTCTCCCAACTCGTTGAACAACCCATCGCTGCACAACAGGTAGCGGTCACCCCGGGCAGGAGAGAGTTCCCAGCTGTCGACAGTGGGGTCGGCCTCGATGCCCAGGGCTCGGGTGAGGATGTTGCGCTGTGGGTGGACAGCCGCCTCCTCAGCGGTCAACTCGCCGGCCCGCACCAGGTCGGCCACCAGACTGTGGTCGTCGCTGACCCGGACCAATCCACCGGCATCCAGGCGGTACACCCGACTGTCTCCGATGTTGACCACGGCCAGGGCGTCAGGTCCGCCCTGCCCCCCGGGGCCGTCGACCACGGCCAGCACACAGAGGGTGGTGCCCATGCCCGACAGGTCGGGGTCCTCGGCGGCCCGTTGGAGGACCGCCCGGTTCGCCTGACGGACGGCCCGCACCAGCGCGGCACGGTCGGGACCGACGAATCCCTCCACCACGGCCACGGTGGCCACCGTCGAGGCGACCTCGCCACCCCGATGGCCGCCCATGCCGTCAGCCACCACGAATACGTCATCGGTGTAGACCACGTCGTCCTGATTGACGTCACGGATGCGACCCACGTGGGTGACCGAGCCGGCCTCCAGCCGGATCGACCGCCTCCGGGGTCGGCGGGACACCATCACCTGTCGCTCACCACCGATCGGTCGATTCCACCGCCACGCGATGATATCGGCGGGCGACTCGCCGATTCAGCGCGGCGAGATCACCGGGGATCCCGTTAGCCTTTCCCCGCGACTCGCGCGAGTGGCGGAATTGGCAGACGCGCAGGATTCAGGTTCCTGTGTCCGAAAGGATGTGAGGGTTCAAGTCCCTCCTCGCGCACCATCCCCTCCCCCCCACGGCGCCACGGGCACCCGTTTCCGGGGCGCTGACTACGAGGGCACGTCGACGTCGGGCCGTGGTTCACAACCGGCCAGTCGAGCCAGGAGGGCCATCTCCTCATCGGTCGTGGGCCGCACCGTGAGTCCGGTGGCATCGGTCGACCGCCACTGCTCGAACCGTTCGGCGATGCGGGTCTCGCTACCCACCAGCGCCCCGTCATCCACGTAGTCGTCGGGCACCGCCGCCGCGGCATCGTCCCTCCGGCCGGCCGCGAACAGTTCGGTGATCCTCTCGGCCGCTTCGCCGAACCCCCGGCGGACCATGGCGTCCCGGTGGAAGTTGTACTCGGCCGTGCCGTACCCACCGACCCGCATGGCCACCCCGGGCTTGGCGGCGTCCAGCACCGATCGCACGTCGTCGGTCAGGCAGATCGTGACCCCCGTCTGGACCTCGAGGTCGGCCATGGTGCGGCCACTACGGGCCAGTCCGACGGCCAGGTCGTCGGCGTAGAGGTGCGCGCTGGCCGGCGTGTACCCCAGCGGAAGCCAGCCGTCGGCCACCTCGGCGGTGAGCCGCACGTTGACCCGGCCGCCGGTGGCCAGAAAGATCGGCAGGTCGGGGTTCGGGTGAAGGATCGACTTCAGCGGTCGGCCCGAACCGGTCGAGCCGGGACCGTCATAGGGCAGGCGGATCTCCGGACCGTCGTGGGCCACCGGCCCCTCGCGACGCAGCACCTGGCGAACGATGGCCACGTAGTCCCGCAACCGGGCCGACGGCCGACCCCACGGCTGGCCGTACCAGCCTTCGGTGATCTGTGGGCCCGACAGGCCCAGGCCACACACCACCCGACCGGGAGCCAGCGCCTCGAGCGTGGCGAACTGCATGGCCGTGGTGGTGGGCGGCCTCGCCGGGACCTGGGCCACGGCTGATCCGAGCCGGAGATACCGGGTATGGGCAGCGAGGAAGGCCAGCGGCGTGACGGCGTCGGCGCCGTAGATCTCGGCGGTCCACACCGAGTCGAAACCCAGGCGTTCGGCTAGGAGGATCCGCCGCAGCGGCAGTTCGACGCGGGGCGTGGACCAGACGTCGATCCCCAAGCCGAGACGCACGATCGGGCCTCCTTCCTCGTCCGTAGTCCGGTCGGGGGCCCGCGACTCAGGCGTGCACGTCGATGACGACCCGGCCGCGGACCCGGCCGGCCAACACCTCGTCGGCGATGGCCGGCACCTCGTCCAGACCGACCGTCGAGGTCATGGAGGCCAGTAGGTCCCGGTCGAGGTCCTCGTCAAGACGGCGCCAAGCCTGGAGGCGACGAACCTGGGGCACGTGGACCGAGTGCACCCCCCGCAGGGTCACGCCTCGCAGGATGAACGGTGCCACGCTGGTCGTCAGGTCCATGCCCTGGGCCAGGCCACATGCCGCCACACATCCCTCGGGCTGGATCTGGGCAAGCACGTTGGCCAGCGTGTGGCTACCCACTGCATCGACGGCTCCCGCCCATCGGGCACGGGCCAACGGTCGACCACCCGGTTCGGACAGTTCGGACCGCTCCACGATGGTGGTCGCTCCCAGCGCCGTCAGGTAGTCGACCTCCTCCGGGCGACCCGTCGACGCGTGCACCTCGTAGCCCCGGGCGGCCAGCAGGGCGACGGCCACGCTGCCCACGCCCCCGGCCGCACCGGTGACCAGCACCGGTCCGCTGCCGGGCGTCACGTGGTGGTCCTCGAGGGCCAGCACGCAGAGCATCGATGTGTAGCCGGCCGTCCCGATGGCCATGGCCTGGGCCGTGGACACCCCGTCGGGCAGGGGGACGGTCCACGACCCGCGGACCCGAGCCCGCTGGGCCAGGCCGCCCCAGGACTCCTCGCCGATCCCCCAACCGTTGACCACCACCCGCTGGCCCACCGGGACCTCGGGATCATCCGATGAGGCCACCGTGCCGGCCAGGTCGATACCGGGCACCATGGGCCACGAGCGCACGATGGGGGACGAGTCGGCGACGGCCAGTGCGTCCTTGAAGTTGACCGTCGAGCACTCGACGTCGACCAGCACCTCGGGATTGTCGGTATCTCCCACCGTCGGCAGGTCACCGTCGTCGAGTTCCACGAACTCCCGGCGGAACTCGCCGTCTGGCTTGTCGAGGCGCAGGGCACGGAACACGGGCATCTCGCTTCTGATCGGGTCTCTGGTCGAGGGATGGACCGGTTCAGCGGCCGAACATGGCCAGCCACTGCTCCTCGGAGCGGGGCACGAACACGAAGTTGTCGCGGCGGGTGTCACCCATGGGGGCCGACGGTTGCGGCGAGTAGAGGTGCCCGGGGTAGAGCACGGCCTCGTCGGGCACCTTAGAGAGACGGTGGTGGAGGCTGTCGTACAGCGCCGCCGGATCTCCGCCCGGAAGGTCGGTACGACCGCAGCCCTCCAGGAACAGGGTGTCGCCGGCCACCAGACGACCGTCGACCAGGAAGCACTGGCTGCCCGGTGTATGACCCGGCGTATGGATCAGCTCGATGTCGATGGCCCCCACGGTGACCACGTCGCCGCTGTCGTGTCCGACGATCTCACCGTCTCCCAGACCGGTGACCTCAGCGATGAACCCGGCCTCGTCGTGTTGGGCGTGGATGGGTACCGAGATGCGCTCGAGCAGCTCGGCGGCCCCAACGATGTCGAAATCCATCATCGAGCCACCCACGTGGTCCGGGTGGTAGTGGGTGGCCAACGCTCCGGTACACCGCATGTCGTCGGCAGCCAGCACGTCGAGGATCCCGTCGACGTCGTAAGCCGGGTCGACCACCACCGCCTCGCCGGTCTCCCGATCACCGATGAGGTAGACGAAGTTGACCATCTGGCGGGCCATCGGATCCTCGGTAGCGAAGTCCCGCCCGGACAGGAGTTGGCGAAAGTACAGGCGGTCGTCGTCGTCTGTGGACTCGCCGTTGATGGAGTCGGGGGCGTCGGTCATCGTCGGGCCAGCGTAGGAGCCGGGTCAGTCATGGTTGGCGTCGGCGTCCCGCCACGCGGCCTCGGCGAGGGCCAGCACCTCACGCAGTGGTCGCCCGGTGGCGGCGGCCACCCGGGTCGCATCGTCGTATTCGGCCTTGGCCCGACCGGCTGTCACCTTGACGGCGATCAGATGTCCGTCGACCAGCACCTCGTCCATGGTGCGGGCCGCCGACCACCGCTGGACGGTGTGGGCCCGCACGCCGAGTGACCCGGTCTCGGCGGTCAACACCTCGGCCACTCCGGTCACGTCGGACGGATCACACAGGGCGCTCACCACGTGGGCCGGTCGACCCTTCTTCATCACTATCGGGGTGACCCAGGCATCACGGGCGCCGGCCTCGAGACAGCGGGACATGGCGTGGGCCAGTGCCTCACCGGTGGCATCGTCCACGTTGACCTCGAGGGTCACCATGGGCTGGCCGGGGCCACGACCCAGCCCCGAATCGACGGAGTAGGCGGCGAGCGTCCCCACCACCACCTGGGTGACGTTGGGCCGTCCGTCGAGGTCGCGGTCGCCCGCCCCGTAGCCGGTGGCCTCCACGACCATGGCCGGCATCGGCCCCCACGTGCTAACCGTGGCGGCCAGCAGGGCCGCGCCGGTCGGGGTGGTCAGCTCAGCGGCCACGTCGGTCCCGTGGGTGGGGGCGCCGGCCAGCAGGGCGATAGTGGCCGGAGCCGGAACGGGAATCGTGCCGTGGGCCGACTCGACGGTTCCGGTCCCGGTGGCCACGCTGGACGACCGGACCTCGTCGATGTCGAGAACCTCGAGTGCGGCACAGGTACCGACCACGTCGACGATGCTGTCGATGGCGCCCACCTCATGGAAGTGCACGTCGGCCGGCAGGATCCCGTGGAGTCGGCCCTCGACGGCGGCCAACGCCTCGAAGGTGTCGCGTACCCGCCGGGCCATCCGATCGGGAAAGTCCGCGGTATCGACCATGGCCAGAATCGAGGACACATGTCGGTTGGTGGCCTCGTCGTCGGCCACCACCCGGACGTCGGTCGCCGCGATGCCGCCGCGCAGGGTCGCCTCGGCGGTCAGGTCCCAACCCATCACGGGAAGGAGGCCCACCAGGGTCCGGACCTCGTCAAGGTCGGCCCCGGCGTCCAGCAGCGCACCGAGGGCCATGTCACCGGCGATGCCCGAGAACGGCTGGAACCACACCACCCGGGTCATGCGGGCCCCAGGGCGCGCAGCACGGCGCACGCCGCGCCGAACCCGTTGTCGATACCGACCACGGTCAGGCCTGACGCACACGAGGCGAGCATCCCCAACAGGGCCGTGACCCCCTCCAGCGACGAGCCGTAGCCCACGCTGGTCGGCACGGCGATCACCGGGGCGCCGGTCAGACCCCCGACCACGCTGGCCAGTGCGCCCTCCATGCCGGCCACCACGACCACGGCGTCCGCGTCGTAGATGCGGTCCACATCGGCCAGGAGGCGGTGGATACCCGATACGCCCACGTCGGTGAGTCGGCCGGCATCCAGCCCGTGGGCCCAAAGCACCGCTGCACACTCGTCGGCCACCGGTGCGTCCGACGTCCCCGCGGTGACCACCAGCACCCGATCCCCACGATCGGCGGCCCGTCGCCACACCACGGTGCGACCCAGCACGGTGCCCGAATCATCGACGCCCAACGCGGCGGCCGTCTGCACCTTGTCGGCCCGGGACAGCACCACGGGGCCGGTTCCATGGTCCAGGAGCTCCCCGACGACGATGGTCACATCCTCGGCGGACTTGCCCGGGGCGTACACCGCCTCGGGCAGACCCTGGCGTAACGCACGGTGGTGATCGATGCGGGCCACACCCACATCGGCGAACGGAAGTCGGCTGAGACGTCGGACCGCGTCGTCGGGAGACACCGCCCCTGAAGCCACCCCGGCGATCAGCTCGGACAGGGACAGTCCGGACAGGGACAACTCGGACAAGGGCAACTCGTACAGGGCATCGGGGTCCACGTCACTATCCTCCCCTCCCGTGGCCGATCTCGCACCCCCGGAGCGTCCGACGCTCGCCTACCTCGGTCCCACGGGCACCTTCACCGAGCAGGCGCTGTACACCCAGGACGACCTGACGGGTCTAGACCTGCGTCCCGCGCCGTCCATTCCGGACGTGTTCCGCCAGGTGGTGGCCGGTGAGGCGGACCTCGGCTTCGCGGCGATCGAGAACTCCATCGAGGGCAGCGTCAACGTCACCCAGGACACCCTGGCCTTCGACGTCGACCTGCTCATCCAGCGTGAGGTCGTGATCTCCATCCAGCTGAACCTGATGGTGGCTCCCGGCACGGTGCTTTCCGACGTGGAGCGGGTGTGTTCGTACCCGCACGCCATCGCCCAGTGCCGCGGCTGGTTGTCCGAACACCTTCCCGACGCCGAGGTACAGGCCACCAACTCCACGGCCGACGCGGCGCGCCTGCTGGCCGCCACACCCGACGACCGAACGGCGGCCATCGCCCCGAGTCGGGCTGCTGATGCGTACGGGCTCGAGGTGCTGGCCGCCGACATCGAGGACCATCCGGAGAACCAGACAAGGTTCGTGCTGGTGGCCCCCGATGGCATCCCGGCGCCCACCGGCCACGACAAGACGTCCCTAGTGGTCTTCCAGCGTGCCGACCGCCCGGGATCACTGCTCGGTATCCTCCAGGAGTTCGCCGCCCGCTCGATCAACCTGACCCGCCTGGAGTCGCGCCCCACCAAGCGGGGGCTGGGCGACTACTGCTTCCTGATGGACCTCGAGGGCCACGTGGCCGACGAGTTGGTGGCCGACTGCCTCCGCAACCTGCAGATGAAGCACGGAGAGGTGAAGTTCCTCGGGTCGTACCCGGCGGCCGGCACCAACGGAGACCAGGTCCGATCCGAGGTCTCAGCGGCCTCCCGGTCGGCCGACGACTGGTTGACCGACCTGCGGAGCCGCATCCGCTCCTAGGGAACAGGTCTCAGCGGAAGACGTAGATCGGGCTGGACCACGCCACGTGGCCGTCCTCGTGGACGACCCGGACGTACAGGGCGTCGTCACGGTCACCGCCCACCAGTGCGAGCCGTCGCTCCACGCGGACCACCCGGTGAGTCGAGTGGGGCACGGCGCAGGTCCTCCTAACGGTGCATACGAGCGAGTGGCGGAGGGAGGGGGATTCGAACCCCCGGAGCCGTGAGGCTCAACGGTTTTCAAGACCGTCGCAATCGTCCGCTCTGCCATCCCTCCGCCGCGCAGCGTATCGGCGCGGGTCCGCGGCCTCCGGGCCGCCGGTAGCATCCGGCCCCGAGGAGAGGTGGCCGAGTCAGGTCGAAGGCGCTCCCCTGCTAAGGGAGTATGGGCCCAAAAGCTCATCGTGGGTTCGAATCCCACCCTCTCCGCCAGCCGCCCATCGGGGGGCCGGCCGCCCCCGGGTGGCTCCGGTCACCAGCGGTGGGGCGGGTTCCGGGTGGCTCGTACACTCGGACCGCTGCGCTCGTAGCTCAATTGGATAGAGCATCTGACTACGGATCAGAAGGTTGGGGGTTCGAGTCCCTCCGAGCGCGCCAAGCAAGTTCGCAGGTCAGAACCC
>Ga0315334_10001457_pt1 | contig 14588 bp, 11 predicted proteins | sample M150034915metaG_FD_205555 | JGI IMG/M metagenome (GOLD analysis project Ga0315334, IMG submission 205555) | Ammonia-oxidizing marine archaeal communities from Monterey Bay, California, United States - M1 500m 34915 | ecosystem: Environmental > Aquatic > Marine > Intertidal zone | place: USA... | reverse complement strand
GATATGTGATCAGCCCCTTCTGACCTAGGCTACGCAAATGACCGACGTGCGACTCGCCGTGGACATAGGTGGAACTTTCACCGACATAGCTCTCGAGGCAGCTGGACGTTTGATAACGAAAAAATTGCTAACCACCTCCCAAGAGCCAGCGGTGGCAGTACTTGACGGCGTCGAACACGTGTTGCAAGAGGCTGCTCTCTCTCCAGGGGACGTCGATGTGTTTGTCCACGGCACAACTCTCGCCACCAACGCGTTGATCGAACGGAGCGGCGCCAAAACCGCCTTACTTACGACGGCGGGCATGCGCGACTCCATCGAAATGGCACACGAAAACCGGTTCGAACAATACGACCTAGCAATGGTCCGACCAGAACCCCTTGTCCCCCGACACAGACGTATAGGCATTCCGGAACGAATTTCAGCGACGGGCGTCGTGTTGATGGAGTTGGATGAGGACACTCTGGCCACAAAACTTTCAGACCTAAAGAACAGCGGCGTTGAGAGCGTTGCTGTTGGCTTTTTGCACAGTTACGTCGATCCAAACCACGAACTTAGGACCCGAGAAATTATTGAGAACCTCTGGCCTGAAGTCACGGTGACACTTTCGAGCGAGGTTTGCCCAGAGATCCGAGAATACGAACGCTTTTCGACCGCTTGTGCTAACGCGTACATTCAACCGATGGTAAGCGAATATTTGCGAGATCTCGAAACGCAGCGTCGGTCCATTGGAATGCAGTGCCCGATGCTCCTAATGCAATCTGGTGGCGGACTCGGAACGCTCGAGGACTCGTTGCGTTTCCCTGTCCGGCTCGTCGAAAGCGGCCCGGCTGGCGGGGCCCTTCTCTCAGCAGAACTAGCCCGTTCGTTTCAGATTGACAAAGCCTTAAGTTTTGACATGGGGGGCACGACAGCGAAGCTGTGCATCATCAATGAAGGGCATCCGCGGACGTCAAGAGAATTCGAAGTCGGACGCGAGTATCGCTTTCTGGCAGGCAGTGGAATACCGCTTCGTCTGCCCGTGATCGAGATGGTTGAGATTGGTGCGGGGGGTTCGTCGATAGCACGACTTGACGAACTAGGACGAATAACGGTCGGCCCAGTAAGCGCTGGAAGCGAGCCCGGTCCTGCTTGTTACGGCAGAGGGGGAACACTTCCCACTGTTACGGATGCTGATGTCGCTTTGGGCCGCATCATGCCTGATCGATTCGCCGGCGGTGATTTGACTTTCACGAAGGAAGCCGCTCTCGCCGCGATCGACGACGCTCTAGTCACAGACAGCGGATTTGACCTAGATACTGCTTCGCTGGGGATCGCTGAAGTCGTGGACGAAAACATGGCAAGTGCTGGCCGTGTCCACGCTATTGAACAAGGCTGCGATATCACTGACGGCACCCTCATCGCATTTGGAGGTGCGGCCCCTCTACACGCTGTCCGCGTCGCCGAAAAGCTCGGGATTGAAGACATTGTGATACCTAGTGGCGCCGGCGTTGGCTCGGCGATTGGGTTTCTTCACGCCCCCGCAGCCTACGAAAATGTGCGCACCCGGCACATGCGACTCGAACACCTTGTCGTAGAAGATCTATCGGCCATGCTCAAGGAAATGTTGCATGAAGCCCAACAGGTTGTTCGGCGAGCAGCGAAGAAGGCGCAACTATCCCGAAGCGCTAAAGCCTTCATGCGCTACCGAGGGCAAGGCCACGAGATAACAGTAGATATAGATTTGGACGAAATTTTTCAGGAGCCAAGCCCGGACGCATCTCATTTGAAGAAAGTGTTCGAAGAGGCATTCGTCGATGAGTACCGTCGACTCTACGGAAGAGAAATAACTGGCCTCGATGTCGAAGCACTCAGTTGGGTGGTCACAGTCACCTCACTCCAGGAAGACCGAGCAATTGAGCGCGGGCAACGGCCCGATGAGGTCGTTTCGGGTTTAGCAACGGTGTCGCTTTGCGATGCTGCGACAGGCGCAGTCGCTCCCGCGGCAGTGATTGAGCGGGCCGATCTACCGGGCGTGCGGATTGAGGGCCCCGCCCTCATAGTTGAGGACCACACCACCACCGTGATTCCAGATAACTACGACGCTTGGCTAACAGAGAATGGGCATCTTCGCGTCCGGAGACAGAGCGCCGAGTTGCGGCGAGACGCTCTTGAAACTTCAAGCAAACTCAAAGACTTACAGAGAGACATAATGTGGAACCGCTTGATTGCTGTGGTCCAAGAGCAAGCAACGACGCTTGTTCGCTCCGCATTCTCTACCTCAACGAGAGAAGCCGGGGATCTCTCCGCTGGTGTCTTCGATCCACAGGGCCGAATGTTGGCGCAATCGATCACGGGGACCCCCGGCCACGTGAATTCAATGGCAGCATCAGTTCAACATTTCCTTGATGTTTTTCCTGCGCACACCATGCGTCCGGGAGATATTTACCTCACGAATGATCCGTGGAAAGGAACCGGCCACCTGTTCGACGTAGTGGTGGTTACCCCGGTGTTTCACACTGAACGAATTGTCGCGTTGTTCGCATGCACCAGCCACGTCGTCGATATTGGAGGGGTGGGCTTCAGTTCGGCTTCGCGAGAAATCTTCCACGAGGGCCTACAGCTGCCGATAATGCGATTTGCCGTTGACGAAGTGTTCGATCCCAATGTTGTGGCCATCATCGAGACCAACGTTCGCGACAGCGTGCAAGTCATGGGCGATATCTATTCGTTAGCTGCTTGTAACCGCGTCGGCGCTGTTCGCCTGCTCGAAATGATGCAGGAATACAACCTGGACGGTTTAGAGGCTCTGGGCGACTACATAATTCGCACTTCTCGCGATGCAATGCTCGATGAGATCCGAACACTTCCCGAGGGCACTTGGACTTCATCAATGCGAGTGGATGGAGTCGATGCGCCGCTCGACATCGTGACGGAGTTAACCATTACCTCAGAGGGAGTCGCCGTCGACTTCGACGGAACAAGCGCGATGCAACCCCAAGGGATTAACGTTCCCATGTCGTATACCGATGCCTACACATCGTTCGGCGTGCGTTGCATCATTGGCCCCAATATTCCCAATAACGCTGGATCTCTAGAAGTCATTCGAGTGACTGCACCTATTGGTTGCATCCTCAACGCCCCAAGACCCGCGGCGGTGAATATCCGTCATGTGATGGGGCAAATGCTCCCCGACGCCGTATATGGCTGCCTTGGGCAAATCCTGCCAGAAAAAGTACCGGCCGAAGGGACGAGTTCCTTATGGAATTTGCTTGCCAGCGGGCGATGGGAAGACGGAAGCTCGGAGTCGTTCATGATGATGAGTTTCAACTCCGGAGGCGCCGGCGCTCGCCCGGGCCAAGACGGGCTCTCCGCTACCGCGTTTCCAAGTGGTGTCCGGAATATGCCGGTCGAAATTAACGAAGTCGTCTCACCGCTCGTTTTCTGGCGGAAAGAATACCGGCCCGACTCAGGAGGCGATGGCGAATTCAGGGGTGGGCTTGGACAAACGGTCGAATTGGCGCACAGGGGCGACGGCGAGTTCGTCTTCAGCGCGACCTATGAAAGAGTCAAACACCCCGCTCGTGGCCGCCGCGGCGGAAAACATGGCATGACAGGTCGATTGACGCTAGATGACGGGTCACCCGTGGCAGCCAAAGGCAACACCACTGTTCCAGCGGGTCGTCGTCTCATAGTAGAATTCCCAGGTGGCGGAGGTTTAGGTGACCCCGCGCGGCGCAGCAGTCAAGCTCGGGAGCGTGATCGCCTCTTGGGGTTTGTAAGTGATCCGGGGGAAGGGCAACTACGAGATGACAGATCCGACGACTGAGTTACCACTCGAAGGTGTCCGCGTTTTTGAACTCGGAATCGCAATTGCCTCACCGTTTTGCGGAAGGCTCATGGCTCACTTCGGCGCGGACGTAATTAAGGTTGAATCGCAAATCAATCCCGACGTGGTACGAATTATGGGGTCGGCTTGGTCAAGAGGACGCGATGACCTCGTTGCGGTTGCCCCCGATACAAGTCCGTACGTGCCAGAAATGAACGCCTCAAAGCGAAGCGTGGGACTCGAATTGAAAACGGATGCAGGAAGAGATGTTGCGCTTCGACTCATCGCGGAATGCGACGTGTTTTTGGCCAACTTCGCCGCACGAGCCCTCACCGATCTTGGGCTCGACTATGAGTCTGTCTCCGCTGTTAATCCCAATATCATCTACGTGCAGCTGCCGGCCTTTGGAAGCGACCCGGAAATGCCGTACTACTCATTTGTTGCGTGGGGGCCGAATCAAGCACCGTTGGTGGGTTTTGACGACTTCACTGGCCACGCCTCCGATCCCCCTGCCGGAATCGCAACCGTCGCTCCCCCCGACTACATGTCGGCCCTTCACGCGGCCATAGCGACGCTTTCAGGTCTCGAGCAGCGGGACCTCACAGGGAATGGAGTACACGTCGATATCAGCCAATTTGAGACCACACTCGCTCTTCTGGGCCCCTTTGTCATGGACTATGACCTCACTGGAACGGTTCATAGCCGAATCGGGAATCAGTCATTGTGGGGAGCACCTCAGGGCGTGTATCCCTGCGCTGGACATGAACGCTGGATTGCTATTAGTGCAACTGACAACCAAAGTTGGGAGGCTCTCTCCTCGCTAATGGGAACCATTGACGATCAATTTGATGACCCCGACCTGCGAATGTCCCGCCAAGAGCACTTAGACACCCAGATTGGAGCGTGGACCGCTGATTTCGATGCTGACGATCTCGCCTACCGGTTACAAACCGCTGGCGTCGCAGCTCATGTCGTATCAACCAACGAAGATCTACTGCACGACACGCACACTATGAGCCGCGACTGGTACCAGGTCGCACCACACGCCCGACTCGGAAGAGACCTTTTCAGTGGCTGTGCCGTGAAGCTCAGCGGAACCCCAGGCCGCTGGACCGACGCCGGACCATCGATGGGGCAACACACCCGTGAGGTATTGAGCAGCATCGTCGGCATGTCCGACGATGAGATCTCTGAACTAGTAGCTGCCAAAAGCGCTTTCGAGCAGCTTGAACCGGAGACCCTCGTGTCGCGTCCATGGGATGAATGGATTCACGTACTCGTGCCCGGCACCGACGACGCGAGAGATCTCTGATGGCTGGACCATATAACGGCGTTCGGGTAATCGACACGACAGGGCTCGCTGGCGCCTACGCGACTCGACTCTTTGCAGGTCTAGGGGCAGAAGTCATTCGGCTCGAATCCCCTGAGGGCTCGCCGCTGAGAGCCTTGCCGCCGTTCGCGGAGTCGATAGAACCACCCGAGAACAGCCTCTGGTGGAGCTACCTTGGAATGGGTACGCGAAGTGTGGTGGTTGAACCTGGAGACAAGGACTCACTAGCACAGATCTTGTCCGGCGCCGATGTTGTTTTTGAAGATCGACTGCCTGAAGACTCACCAATCACCTCTGACCTTGTGCCTGACAGTGCAATCACAACAAGGATCGTGCCGTTTGGGTTGACGGGACCCAAGCGTTCTTGGAAGAGCTCCAACCTCGTGGCATGGGCGGCTTCCGGCGTCCTGTACGCCACCGGTTTTCAGGACCGGCCGCCAGTAGCTCCAGCTGGTCACGTTCAACTCGCACTCCACGCTTCTGCTGCCTCCGCACTAGTCGGGACACTTCTCGCTTTACGTTCAAGACGTAAAAGTGGGAGCGGCCAGCAAGTAGAAATCTCTATGCAGGAAGCCGCGCTAACAATCGCTCCGGAAACGGGAGTCCCTGTGTTTCTCGATGACCGTGTTCATCGAGAACGCTCAGGCAACAGACGTGACCTAGGTCGGCCCTTCGGCCTGTACCCGTGCAGCGACGGTTTCGTTTCCATCATTGTTCTGATGCCTCGCCATTGGACCGCAATGGCGGAGTGGGTTGCCGAAACGACTGGAAACGAAACCATTGCGGAGGAAGTATTCCAAGACCTTACAGTTCGCATGGAGACTCAAGAGTTGATCGACACCTGGGTGGAGGAGATGACTACCGGACAGACTCGGCTAGCACTCTTTGAAGAAGGGCAGCGGCGCGGAATTCCGATTACACCGGTAAATACTGTCAACGCGCTAGTAGACGACCCACACCTCAAAGCCGCCAATTACTGGAGCACAACCCAGTTGGCGGACAGTTCCACGGTTACAGTCCCAGGCGCCCCTTTTCGAACCGACAGTGACTGGTGGACCATGTCACCAGCACCCCTCCTTGGGCAACATACCGACCTCTACTTGGGATGAGATCACTTCACAAGGTGGAGGCGTAACCCGCTGACCTCGATCGTCTGATCGCGGCAATCTAAACCGAAGCTGGCTGCCCGAGTAAGAACAAGTTCGGGCTCTGAGACCCTCACGTCGATGGCACCCAACCCTTCCGGACGTTCATCCGAAGGCTCAGTGAATCGAATCGGGCCGTCGATAGTTGGAATCGTCGGCGATCCGTCCGACATTGCCACCGATACTTGAAGGACATTGGCCCACCGTTCGGCCAACCCAAGAGGATCACGGGTTTGGATTTCTGCGCCGCAAATAGCCTCGATGAAATCTGTGTTCCGCTGATTCCGCCAATCTCTCTCGACTGGCCACCAATCACCATCGGGCACATCCTCATTGGCACACCACCGAAGCTCAACGAGGCACCCCGGCAAGTCTTTGGGATGGATGTGCATCGCCTCACTCCCTTCCTCACTGATGACGCCCGCAGCTACCACGCGGACACCAAGCTCAGTCAGGTGACGATGGTGAAGTTCGTATTCTGACCGTGGAACTTGAAAGAGAAGCATGTAGCCACCTGGCCCTCCTCGCCGCTGCAAGTAGCGGCCGCCTGCAGTGCCCGGCCCTTCCTTCAGCGGCACAACTAACTCAAGGAACTGATTCCCGATCGGCATCACAAAGTTCTTTAAACCGAAAATGCTTACCCCGGCCTCGCGTGCTGGACGATTTCCCGGATCGCGGTATGCGACCTGAAGGCCGAAGGTTGCAGAAAGGGCTGCTTCAGTCTGTTCATACTCATTGCCAATGATCGCGACTTGGCGGAGCCTTAACTCCATTTGCGCACCTCAACGATTCCGGGTTGCCTTATCTGGCGACTCCCGCAAGGCTAGAAGCATGACCGAAGAAGCGTTGGATCTTTTCGTTGTTGACAACACCGAAAACAACCGTTTCGAGCTCCGCGAACGATCCCCGGACGGCAACCGCGCCGTCAGCTTTGCAGCCTATGAACGGCGCGGAAGCACTGTAGTAATACCCTACGTCGAGACCGACCCACAGCGGCGCGGAGAGGGACTCGCCAACCAGCTAATGGTCGGCGTCCTCGACCAAATCGAAAGCGCAGGAGGCCTTGTTGCACCGTTGTGTCCTTTTGCGGCCCAACACATTGCCGAACGACCTGAACGAAGCCACCTGTTAGCTCCCATCGACAGTTGAACAAACTGCCCTTCCGCTCGTAGCGTCGGCGACCGCCTGTAGCACCTCCTCGACACACCCCATCGATAGTTCAACCACGCGGCGGCCCTTAGTGTGGAACTCCGCACTGATCGATCTAGCGCCGTGCAGATTCAAAATTCTGTCGACCCTATGGTGGTCCCCGTGCTCATATTCCACCATCCAGACCTGTTTCGGTTCACACGCAGTCATGGACGAAGCATCAAGGACTCCCGAACACGCAATGCGGTAGGCACGAGCGAGACCGCCAACCCCTAACTTCGTTCCTCCAAACCAGCGAGTGACGACAACGGCGGTGTCAATCATCGAGTTGGCGACTAACTGGGACAAGATTGGAGACCCAGCACTTCTCGAGGGCTCACCATCGTCGCCACACCGGTCAATTCTCGGACTGCCAAGACGCCAAGCCCAACAATGATGCGAGGCGTTAGCCCATCGCCGACGGATGGCGATGAGTTCATCGCGTGCGTGTTGTTCGCTGCTGACTGGAAAGCAAGTTGCTCTAAATTTCGAAGCCTTAACCGTGGGCGCCTGCCACTCAACTCGATCAACCACTGTATAAAGCATTAGTAACGCAACGGCGTCATGACATCGGCAACAAACCGGTCTGCTTCCGCCGCTGACCGCGGGTTACCGAAGTCCAAAACGAAATGATTTATGCCCAGCTCTGTGAGTTCGCTCAGAAGTTCGAAGAATTGAGCGGATTCAGCGTCGTCGTTGGGGAGCGCTCGCTCTATGGTCAAGGAGAACTCAATGTCAGATCGCGAGCGGCCCAACCGATCAAGTTCGGCTAAAACGATATTTTGTTTCTGAATCAGGGACTCAGTGCTGCCTCGCCAAACGGTGTTCCAAATATCGGCGTGACGCGCCGCAAGCGGCAAGCCAATCTTTTCGCCCGATGCGCCAATGCAAATAGGCGGCGGCACGCTGGGCAATGGAGGAGCTGCTGCCCCGTCAATATGGAAAAATTCGCCTTCAAAACTTGGTTCATCCTCAGACCACATGAGCCGACAGATTTTGATCGTTTCTTCAAGCTGACGAAACCGGACGCTAGGCCTGGGAAAGTCGTAGCCGTAGGCCAGGTACTCGTCTTCTCTCCAGCCCGCGCCGATTCCCAAAATGAAGCGGTTTCCGCTCAAGAACTGCAACGTGCTGGCCATTTTCGCCGTCAGGGCAGGAGGGCGATAGCCAGCACCCAATACGTGATGGCACAGATCGATATCGGGAAACTTCGCCGCACACCAGGTCAACGTCGTCCACGCCTCAAGGAATGGGTCAGTTTTTTGGTCGAAGCCGTAGAAATGATCAGCTATCCACAAACTGTCGAACTCCGGAGTTACCGCGGGCAGAATATGTTCACACTGGTACTGCACGATGGGTTGAAGATCGCTCCATCTGTTGCCAATTACCGGAGACAGCCAGCCAAATTTGGGTAGACCCGGGCGTTCATTCACACCGATACCCCAGCCCCATCCCAGAGAGTCTCAAGAGTGGACGGTTGTTCGCCAGCCATGCTTGTCCTCGCTGCGTCCACTCTGAATCGCTACGAGGCGTTCCCTAAGGCGAAGGGTGTTCGACCCAGGTTGGCCATCACCAAACACGATGTTCTCATCACCGCGAAGAATAGTGCCGACAGGAGAAAGCACAGCCGCTGTTCCTGACAGAAATGCTTCACCCCGATTCGCCCAATCTGTTAGTTCGTTAAGCTCAATGGGTCGTTCTTCCACGTTGTATCCAAGGTCTTGAGCAAGAGCTAGCACTGATGCTCGAGTGACACCATGCAGAAAAGAACTATCGAGCTGTCGAGTGACCACCCGATCCTTGTCGGCCAAAAAGAAGTTCGCCGCGCCGGTCTCAGTAATGTCGCCGCCTGTCGCAAAGAGAATTTGGTCTACGGCGGAATTTCGATCCATGGCATCCAGGGTCGGAGCCAGAGCCATCGCGTAGTTGGCGCCAGATTTCACCATGCCAAATTGTGGGGTGGTTCGGGGAATCGCTTCCTCAATCAGCAACGTTAATGGGCGCACCCCACCTTTGAAGTAGTCCCCTACGGGGCAATTAACGACAAAAAGCAGCGCCTCAGAACTCGGTGTGGCCGCGGCGCCGATGTTGGGTTCAGTGCCAATGATGGTGGGCCGAATGTAAAGCGATCCGGGCGCCGCTGGAACTTCTGCAACGTTTGCTTCAACAGCATCGACAATCATCTGCCTCAATGTCGACGATTCTGGAATCGGCAAGCGAAGCTGCGCCGCGCTTTGGCGCATTCGAGCCACGTGATCATCAAGCCGGAAGATTGCCAAGGAATCGTCATCTTGCCAATGAGCCTTCAGGCCTTCGAAGACTGTGCTTCCATAGTGGAGAGCATGGGCAGCTGGGCTCAGAGAAAAATCGCCGTACTCCTCAACGTTGCCCCGATATTCATAGACGCCATCTTGACTTCGCGCAGTCGTCATCCAGTCACAAAAAACAGTTCCAAATGGGACTGTCATCGGATCAGGTTTCTCACTCACGACAACTCCCCTCGAAGGCGAGACTCTACTCCAACGCGTCCCGCAGTCGAATAGATTGCGGTACCACTATTCATCCCAACGGGACTTTAGGTCGCTCCGTCACCTACTTTGTGCGTATGACGCAACTCACTCAATCAGTCCGACTGGAATTCGATGACGACGTCGCTCTGATTCGAATCGACAATCCCCCAGTCAACGCCCTCAGCCAACATGTCCGTCAGGGCTTACTCGACGGAGTCACCCAAGCCGAATCTAGTGAGGCCAAATCAATCGTCATTATCTGCGACGGACGAACTTTCATTGCCGGAGCTGACATAACAGAGTTTTCAGGACCACCTCAGCCTCCAGGTTTGCAATCGGTACAAGACGCCATGGAGAACTGTTCAAAACCAGTAATCGCCGCAGTGCATGGCACTGCTCTCGGTGGTGGTCTTGAGGTCGCACTCTGTGCTCATTACAGAGTTGGAATTACAGGAAGCCAATATGGCTTACCAGAAGTGAAACTTGGCCTGCTCCCGGGTGCGGGGGGCACTCAGCGACTGCCCAGAATTACTGGTGCCGCCAAAGCCTTGGACATGATGACTAGTGGTGACCCTATTGACGCCCAGGAGGCGTTGCGGTGCGGCCTTATCGACGAACTGGTCGATGACCTAGAACACGGTGCCGTCGCTTTCGCCCGGCGTGCGGTAACCGAACAAATGCCGCTACTTCGCATCCGAGATCGAAATGACAAGGTTGCGAACACTCCGGAATCTCTGTTCTCCGATTTTCGCACAAGTATCGCTCGGCGTACTCGTGGCTTTCTAGCTCCCGAATACAACATTCGTTGCGTCGAGGCCGCAGTGGGACTCGATTTCGAAGCGGGGCTCGAACGAGAGCAGGAACTGTTTCGCGACCTTATGAGAGGGACACAATCGAAAGCCCAGCAGTATTATTTCTTCGCTGAACGAGCTGCCCTAAAGATTCCCGGGTTGCCAAAGGACACCGCTGCGGTCAAAGTGAGCCGGTGCGGTGTACTGGGCGCGGGCACCATGGGCGGTGGCATCGCGATGAACTTCGCGAACTCGGGGGTACCTGTCACGGTCGTCGAAAAAAATGACGAAGCGCTGCAACGTGGCCTCGGAGTAGTTCGCTCCAACTATGAACGGACAGCTGCTAGGGGTGGCATCTCAAGCGACGACGTTGAAACTCGCATGGGATTAATTTCTGGTTCGACCGACATGACGGATTTTGCCGATTGCGATCTCGTCATCGAAGCGGTTTTCGAAAACATGGGTTTGAAGAAGCAAATCTTCGAACAGCTAGATGGGATCTGCAAAGACGGAGCTGTGCTGGCCTCAAACACTTCTGCTCTAGACATAAATGAAATTGCGTCGGCGACAAGTCGTCCCGACGCTGTAATCGGCATGCATTTCTTTTCCCCAGCAAACGTGATGAAAATGCTCGAGGTTGTACGCGGAGACGCGACATCCGACACTGCGATAGCCACTGCGATGGGGATTGGCCGGTCGATTGGTAAGACTCCTGTGTTGTGCGGAGTCTGCCATGGCTTCGTAGGCAATCGCATGCTGTTCATGCGAGGTATCGAAGCCGAGAAAATGATCCTTGAAGGCGCTCCGCCGTCGCGAGTGGATCAGATCCTGTTTGATTTCGGGTTTCCGATGGGACCATTCGCAATGAGCGACCTCGCCGGACTGGATATTGGGTGGGATGAAGCCGCATCTTCTGGATCAACCGTGCGCGAACTCCTCTGCGAAAGCGGCCGGCGGGGCCAAAAGAACGGTAGCGGCTATTACACCTACGACCCTCAAACGCGTGCAGCAACACCGGATCGAGAAGTTGAAGAAATGATTCGAGCGTTCGCTGAACGCCAGGGTGTCGCCCGGCGCGAGATGTCAGACCAGGAAATACTGGAGCGGTGCCTTTACCCAATGGTAAACGAAGGCGCCAAAATTTTGGATGAAGGCATAGCGATTCGAGGGAGCGACGTCGACGTTGTTTGGATCAACGGTTATGGATGGCCGATGTATATAGGTGGGCCAATGTTTTGGGCGGACAGAATTGGCCTTGAGGAAGTAGCGGAACGAATCCAACATTACGCCACGACTCTCGGTGGCGACCATTGGGAGATTTCTCCCCTAATTCAAAATCTGGTGTCAGACGGCGGCTCTCTAAGCACGTACGTGAACTGATGAGCGCTCATGGGCATTGACTTTTGTGAAGTAGCCAGCGGGTATCTCACCGAGTTGCGCACACGCGGAGTTGAGATCGACACCCACCGAGCGCTTCCTCAGGACATAGCCGACCGTCTCGCAGCAGACGGATTTTATCGGCTGTGCACCCCGACAGAACTTGGCGGTATCGGCGCTCCACCCAGGCTTCTTGCCGAGGTCTGTGAAATTCTCGCGATGGGCAACGGATCCACGGCCTGGTGCGTTTTCATAGGAACAACATCTCAATACATGTTCCCGGCAGCATCTTCGCAGCTACTTCAACAATTGTTAGACAACCCGAATGTGATCACCAGTGGTGTTTTTGCCTACTCCGGAACCGCAACACAGCTTTCTCTCAGCGCATCCCCCTCTTGGAACATCAACGGTCGCTGGGATTGGGGGTCCGGCTGTCGAAACGCTGAATGGATCTCTGGTGGAGTGATCTTGTGTGATGTCGAAGGCGTGCCTATTCCCGACCGGCATGACCGACCAACCGAGGCTCGCGCTTTCTTTCGCCCAGCGGAGATCAACATCTTGGACAACTGGAACACCAGTGGCCTTCGAGGGTCTGGATCAAATTCCTACACCGCTCAAGACGTTGAATTGGACGACTACCGAGTAGCTACGGTCGAAGCCCTGCGCTCCTCACCGCTGGCCGAGTTACCTATCTATCGCTTTCCACGCTTTGGGTATCTCGCGTTGCCTATCGGCGCCATCGCTTTAGGTATGGCGCGAGCCTCCATCGACGAGGCCCTGATAGTCGCTAAAGCCAAGACACCCACGGGATCTGGGCGCACGCTCTCAGCGCGACCCGCCTTCCACCGAGAAGTCGCAGTTGCTGATGCTTCACTTCGTGCCGCCAGATCTGCTTTTTACGCCGATATTCAAACCGCATGGGACGAGGCACAGCAGCAGATAGGTGGGCTCGAAACTCGTCGACTGTTACGAACATCGACTGTCCACGCGGTCTCCACCTCAATCGACGTCGTCGATCGCATGTACACAGCAGTGGGCGGCACATCTGTTTTCGAAGAGTCCCCTTTGCAACGTCACTTCCGAGACGTGCATGTCGCCTCACAGCACATGATGGTCGCTGAGCCCGTTATGGAATTGGCTGGTCGCGTGATGAGCGACCTAGAAGACAACGCTCTTGGACTATAAAGGACCTCTGAGTTGAACCCCGGAGTCGTTAATGACTATTACCGATAACCAAAAACACCGTGGTTTCGCCCTCAACTCTGAGCCCGTACTGCCCTCCGACCCTCAAACCGACCGCCTACAACGCAAACGAGAAGTGGCCCTCGGGTATCGGATCATGGCTTCCTGGGGTTGGGGAGCCGACGGCTCAGGCCACATCACGGCAAGAGATCCTGAGAACGTTGACTGTTTTTGGTCATTGGGATACGGAATTGCGTTCGGCGAAGCAACTATTGATGACTTAGTCCTTGTCGACAGCGCCGGTCACGTAATTGAAGGCTCACACGATATCAATCCGGCAGCCTTCTATATCCATGCGCCGATCCACGCGACTCGAGACGACATCGTTGGAGCAATCCATACCCATACCCCCTACGGCACACCGTTCTCTGCTTTGGCTATTCCTTTGCCAATGACCAGCCAAGAAGCTGTCACTTTTCACCGCCGCCAAGGCGTTTTTGTGGGAGAGGAAGTCAACGTCAGTGACTTAGAAACCGGGCAACGAATCGCCGACGCACTCGGCTTGGGGAGACTAGTAGTTCTCGCCAATCATGGGTTGCTCACCGTTGGCACCACAGTCGCTTCGGCAATCGGGTTCTATTTGAATGCAGAACGCGCCGCCGAAGTTTGTGTAAAGGTTCCAAACGGCCGGATAATCAGCTCTGAAGCCGCCGACGCGGTACACCGTTCAGTGGGAACCGAGAATCACGGATGGCACGTCTTTCAATGGCTTGTTCGATCCAGGGTGGGCGACCCGACCGTTGTCGGCTGAGGCGAAAACCATAAGGAGGGTCTGTTGAACGACTTTGACGTCGTTGTTGTCGGTGCCGGCAACGCCGCCTGTTGTGCGGCTCTAGCAGCGGCCGAGGAAGGCGCCCGGGTTCTTGTCCTCGAGCGGGCTCCACGTCACGAATCTGGCGGCAATAGTCGTTTTACGGCCGGAGCTATCCGCTTCGCATATGAAGGCGTCGATGACTTAGTAGCGCTCATGCCGGACTTAACTGAAAGCGAAGTGGGCCGCACTGACTTTGGGACTTATACCGAAGAACAGTTTTATGACGATATGGGTCGCGTCACTGATTACCGGACCGACCCCGAGCTGGCGAGCTTCCTTGTGTCCGAAAGTAAACCGACGGTGATGTGGATGCGCGACCATGGGGTTCGATTCGCTCCCATCTGGGGTCGGCAAGCGTTTCAAGTCGACGGGCGATTCAAATTCTG
>Ga0315334_10001456_pt1 | contig 14591 bp, 8 predicted proteins | sample M150034915metaG_FD_205555 | JGI IMG/M metagenome (GOLD analysis project Ga0315334, IMG submission 205555) | Ammonia-oxidizing marine archaeal communities from Monterey Bay, California, United States - M1 500m 34915 | ecosystem: Environmental > Aquatic > Marine > Intertidal zone | place: USA... | reverse complement strand
TGCCGGTGGAACGAATTAACCGGCCGCCGTTGTTCGGCAGAATCAATTGGGAAAGTTCTCAAGCAGCGTATTACGTGTGCCTTGTGACCCTAGTGATCGCATGTGCAGCCGTTGCCGGACTCAAAAATGGGCGCATCGGGCGGGTATTGATCGCGTTACGGGACAATGAAATGGCAGCTGAGGCATATGGGGCGCGCGCGTCACAACTGAAACTGACGGCATTCGCCATTTCAGGTTTTCTTGCGGCCGTTGCTGGTTCGGTGATCGCCCACCACCAGCAATCGTTCAATGTCACCCCAGCTGGATTCAGTATCGTCGTGTTTATGGGGGCTGTCGTGGGAGGCCTGGGGTCGATCAGCGGAGCAATCATCGGTTCCCTCTACTGGAACGGGTCTTGGTATTGGCTTCAAGGGTCCTGGAGGCTGCTGGCAACAGGAACAGGCGTGCTGATCGTGCTCCTCATTGCTCCAGCGGGCATAGTCGGGTTGTGGGCTGATCTGAGAAATCTTGCCTTAAGAAAGTTAGGTGCCCGTTTCGGACTTCAAGAAACTGATTCGGCTGAGGACTTGCTAGTAAACGAGAACTTGGGACGATGAACCAGAAGCCCAGCATCATGCGAAGAATTGCAGGAGACGGGCCTATAGGCGCGCTCCTTATCATCTTTGGTCTTAATGCGGTAGATGAACTTGATCGGAGCGCCTTTGCGATTTTGGCACCAGAAATACGGGACGAGTTTCATCTGGGTTTCACCGGTCTACTCACTTTCATAGCGTTCGTCGTAGCGTTCGCTCTTTCCTTGCAAGTACCTATCGCTGCTTTGGCGGATCGGGCGCCCCGGGTGAGGATGGCGTTAATCGGCGCAACTTTGTGGGCCTGCTTTTCGTTTGGGACAGGTCTGGCTGCCGGCGTCATCACTCTCGCTATCGCACGGACCGGATCCGCAATCGGCAAAGCCGTGAACGATCCGACACATAACTCGCTGATAGCAGACTGGTTCGCTCCCAAAGATCGACCCCGGGCCTACGCTTTTCACCGCGCGGCCAACGCAGTGGGAGCAACGTTGGGCCCACTGCTAGCGGGCTTTACCGCGTACTACTGGGGGTGGCGCACACCGTTTCTGCTGTTTGCCATCCCAACACTGCTGGTCGTGGTGATGGGGCTGAAATTGAGAGAACCGGTTAGGGGTTCACATGAGCGACGTCTGGCAGGAGGTGACGCGTCAGCAGTGGCGACAGAAGAAGCGCCTCCATCCATCTCCGAAGCATGGCGTATGTGCTGGAAAATTGAGTCTCTTCGCCGGATATTTGCGGCGACGCCCTTCTTAGCGGCCTCCCTGATTGGTTTTGGCACCCTGGCGAACCTGCTCTATTTGGAGGCATATGGGTTGGATGAGCGTGCTCGTGGCATTGTCGCTGCAGCAGCAGAACCCGGCCAGCTCGTTGGGTTAATTATTGGTGCCCAGGTCGCCTCTCGAGTGGTTGAACGCGACCCCGGACGCATCCTTCGGTTCTTAGCTGTTGTTTCCGGCGTCACCGCTATCCTTTCGGGAATTTTCGCGGTGGTGCCGAACTTGGGTATTGCGATCGCCGCCAATGTAATCATTGCGCTGTGTCTGGCCATCGTCGGACCCGGCATTATCGCTGCCCTGTCGCTTGCAATTCCACCGCGAGCTCGATCTGTCGGATTCTCGATGGGATCCCTGTGGGTTCTTCCAGGCCTTCTTGTACTTCCCTTTATCGGATGGATAGCGGACAACTGGGGGATACGAACAGGAATGGTGATGATGGTTCCTGTGTTCTTTATTGGGGGACTGGTGATCGCGAGCGGCGGGAATGTTATTGGCCGCGATGTGGAGCAAGTGCGAAAAACAGCGTTAGCAAGATCCGAAGTCCTTCAAGAACGACGAAACGGCCGCATCAAGTTGCTGCTGTGTCAGGACCTCCAAGTCAGTTATGACGGAATTCAAGTTCTTCACGACGTGAATTTCGAAGTCGAGGAAGGAGAAATTGTCGCGCTCTTAGGAACAAACGGGGCAGGAAAGTCGACATTGCTCCGCGCTATTTCTGGCGTCGTGGCGGCCGACCGTGGTGCGGTGATCTTTGATGGACGGGACACCACCTACGCCCCGCCTAACGAGATAGCGAGGCCTGGGATCATTCAAATGCCTGGAGACGATGGGGTTTTCCCGAGCCTGACTGTCGCGGAAAATCTGGACGCGGCTGGTTGGATGCGCCGAGGAGATCAAGCCGGCCTTCAATCGGACCATCAACAAATACTTCACACCTTTCCCGAACTTCGCGATCGCAGGGAATCGGTGGCCGCAGACCTCTCCGGTGGACAGCAACAGATGCTCGCATTGAGTATGACGTTGCTCACTCAGCCCCGACTTCTAATGATCGATGAACTATCTCTAGGGTTGGCACCGGTAGTCGTGGAACGCCTCCTTCAGATGGTTCGTGACATAGCCGCATCTGGGGTCAGCATTGTTTTAGTTGAACAATCCGCCAATCTTGCGTTGGACATAGCGGACACGGCTTACTTCCTTGAACGGGGGAGAGTGCGCTTCAGAGGCCCTGCACAAGATCTTCGTGAACGCCCCGACCTTTTACGTGCCGTGTTTCTTACCGAGCCCTCTTCTTTGGCGACCTCCACGGAAACAAGAGCGATAGATAATGAAAAAGTTCCGGTTGTAGAAGCTCGATCACTGACTCGTCACTTTGGAGGAATTCGAGCGGTCGACAACGTCTCCTTTAGGGTGCACCCAAATGAGGTAGTCGCGTTCATCGGACCTAACGGCGCAGGCAAAACAACCCTTTTCGACCTAATCGGAGGATCGACACCTATCGAAGGAGGCCAAGTTTTCTTGGGTGGACGGGACATCACTCGCCACGCGCCGAGCGCGCGGTCCCGCCAAGGCTTGGGCAGAAGCTTTCAAGACGCGCGCATGTTTCCGACACTGACGGTCAAAGAAACCCTTGCCGTGTCACTAGAACGGTGGATTCGTTGGGGTGATCCAGTGACTGCAGCGTTACACCTGCCGATGGCTTATGACAGTGAACAGCGCATCGACCACCGAGTGGACGAACTGATATCCAAATTTGGTCTCGATGCCTTCTCCCATAAGCTCGTCGCTGAACTGTCGACAGGAACTCGACGGATTGTGGACCTTGCCTGTGTAGCGGCTCATCAACCCTCCGTCATCTTGTTGGACGAACCCTCAAGCGGAATAGCTCAAAGCGAGGTTGAAGCGTTGGGTGGAATTCTGCTCCAAATGAGACAAGAACTGAACGCGGCGTTGATGGTCATAGAACATGACATGACCCTCGTCGCAGAAATAGCAGACAGAGTAATTGCACTAGACAGGGGCAGCGTCATAGCTGAAGGAACAGCACAACAGGTGTTCGACGATGATCAGGTCATCACCGCCTATCTCGGCCGTTCCGAGGCAGCGTTGAAGCGATCTGGTCGCAGTGATTCAAATGACATGACAACCTGATGAGATGGAACCAGTAGGACAAGGCGCTTCCCTTCGTAAATTCGGCCCGCTGTTGGCCCTTTTGGTGGCAGCAGTTGTCGTGGTGGTCGTCGTCGTCACCGGCGGCGACGATGACGCAGATCAACCAGTTACACAGGAATCATCCTCTGTCGAAGTCGATGACGGGGTTGAACAGGGCAGTGTGGCGGCGGAGAAGCCATCTGAGGACGGTGGGGAGCCAGAATCTGAGGAAGTGGCTCCGGCGACTACCGCACCAAGAGCACTCGGCACAGACTGGGGTCCTGATACCGGTTTCAGACCTGGGGTTATGTTCTTCGATCGAGCGAAAGAGCTCGGCCTAGAAATCGACTGGGGCGAGCGCTGTGACACTGACCGAGGAACCTTAGCCATTCCCAGCTTCTTCGCTGGTGCTTGCGCCGCACCATATGGGGGATGGAATGGTGGGGCCACAGACCGAGGCGTAACTGAAGACAGCATTCGAATCGTTTGGTGGCTTCCTCAAGATGTGGACCCGATCATGGCTTACCTCACGTCAGCTATTTACAACGACGACACAACTGCCGATGACGAGCACACGATCCGTGGACTGCTCGAGTATTACGAGACCTATTACGAGACCTACGGGCGAAGTGTCGACCTAACAATAATGATTGGCTCGGGCAACATCCTGGATCCCGCGGCGGCACGAGCCGACGCTGTGAAGGTCGACGAAGAATTTGACCCCTTCATGGTGATCGGTGGCCCATCTCTCACGAACGCGTTTGCGGAAGAGCTTCACGCCAGAGGAATACCTTGCATTTCTTGTGGCCCGGGACAGACACCGGAGTACTACCGCGAGCGACCAGGTATGGCCTACACCTTAGGGAAAGGGCCCCAACAGTTGAACATGATGGTCGCCGAATACATCGGAAAACGATTGGCAGGAGACCCTGCTATCCACGCTGGGGATGCTTCAATGCGTGGCCAGGAACGACGATTCGGTCGAATATGGAATCTCGCGAGTCGAGCGTCAGTCGACTCCAACGCACAGTTCGAAGAACTCCTAGCGGAATATGACGTAGAAGTGGTCGAATCGCAGTCCTACATTCTTGATCCGGCTACCCTCCAAGAATCAGCCGGTACGGTCATCGCGAGAATGAAAGAAGCCGGCGTGACGTCGGTCATCTTTAACGGTGATCCGATTGCACCTCGCGATTTCACCAACGAAGCAGCTGCGCAGGATTATTGGCCAGAGTGGATTGTGACCGGGTCAGTGCTGGTTGACACAACTGCATTCGCTCGGACATACCACCAAGAACAGTGGTCTCACGCATTCGGTATTTCGAACCTAAGCGCTCGAGTCGACAGGACTGTTGCCTCTTCGCACTTCCTCTACGAGTGGTTCCATGGTGAGCCTCCACGTGCGAACGACAACATCGGAATTATTGATCCGGCACCGGGTCTGTTCTACGCCGTTCTGCAAGGGGTCGGACCAGAACTAACGATTGAAGGATTCAACGAAGCTCTGTTCTCCGCTGACCCTACGAGAGGCGCGTTAACTGCTCCCAGCCTTTCTTACGGGGACAAAGATCGTTGGCCCGATTCACAGGAGCCTGATTACCACGGTGTTGACGATATTGCCGAAATTTGGTGGGATCCCACCGTGGAGGGACTTGACGAGATCGACCGCGATGGCCGAGGGATGTGGCAGTTCGTAAATGGCGGTCAAAGGTATCTCCTGGGTGAAATACCAGATGGCGCTCCTCAAGCGTTCGAACGCGAAGGCGCAGTCACTGTCTACTTGTCTCCGCCGGCAAGTGAGGCGTCGCCGAGTTATGCGCCGCTGTCGAGCCGCTAGAAAGTGACTCCGAACCAAGTCATGCTTGTGGCCTTACCTGCCAAGGACTTCTAACATCGCAGAGCGCGACGTGGCATGAAAGTAGGTAGCGACACTTTGCATAACCCATCGCTTACGCCACACCGCCGCAGCTACTTGGATTCCCTTGAATCCGAAGCCATCTTCGTGTTCCGGGAAGTCGTCAGCCAATTTCGACGTCCAGTCATGTTGTATTCGATCGGCAAGGACTCATCAGTGCTTTTGCGCCTCGCCCAGAAAGCGTTCCACCCTGGGCCCATTCCTTTTCCGTTACTTCACATCGATACGACTTGGAAGTTCAAAGAGATGATCAGCTTCCGCGATCGAGTCTGCGCTGACCTTGGGGTCCAACTATTGGTGCACACAAACCCGGAAGGTTTAGCGGCGCAAATTAATCCGTTCGATCATGGATCTCAGACCTACACAGACATCATGAAAACTGATGCCCTAAAACAAGCGTTGAGTGAAGGAAAATATGATGCAGCATTTGGTGGGGCACGCCGAGATGAAGAACGTTCAAGAGCAAAGGAACGGATCTTTAGCTTCCGAGACGCGAATCACCGTTGGGACCCAAAAAACCAGAGACCCGAACTTTGGAACCTCTATAACGGCAAGGTCTCAGATGGAGAAAGCATTCGAGTTTTTCCGATCAGTAATTGGACCGAACTTGATGTGTGGCATTACATCCATCTGGAGAACATAGAAATTGTCCCTCTCTATCTTGCGGCTGAGCGACCCGTTGTGAGACGGGACCGGAATCTCATCATGGTTGACGACGCCAGATTTCCTCTAGACCCAAACGAAAATCCGCGAATGCAATCGGTACGTTTCCGAACGCTGGGCTGTTACCCGTTATCCGGGGCGATTGAATCCGTGGCCACGTCGGTCCCAGAAGTCATTCAAGAAATGCTCCTAAATAGGCGCTCTGAGCGCCAAGGGAGAATTATCGACCACGATCAAGTTGCCTCAATGGAGGAAAAGAAGCGCGAAGGTTATTTCTGATGTTTGTGCACGACCCACTCATCGAATCCGATATTGGCGCATATCTCGACCAGCGCGCTCGGAAAGACCTAGTGAGGTTCATTACCTGCGGAAGCGTCGACGACGGAAAGTCCACGCTGATCGGCCGCTTACTCCACGATTCACAACTCATCGCGGACGACCATCTAGAAACACTGAAAACTGATTCGAACAACGGAACGACTGGTGACAACCTCGATCTGTCTCTAATCACCGACGGACTGAAGGCCGAAAGAGAACAAGGAATCACTATCGACGTCGCCTACCGCTATTTCGCAACGCGACATCGAAATTTCATCATCGCTGATACCCCAGGCCACGAGCAATACACCCGAAACATGGCCACTGGAGCGTCGACGGCCGATCTAGCTGTGATCTTGGTGGATGCCCGAAAAGGGGTCCTGCAGCAGACGCGACGACACTCCTATATTGCCGCCCTCCTTGGAGTGAAACACCTAATTATCGCCGTAAATAAAATGGATCTGGTCGGGTATTCCGAGGAACGGTTTTCCGAAATCGTCGCGGGTTACAGGGATTATTCGTCAAACCTTGGCGCCCGGTCACTCGAGTTCATCCCAATCTCGGCCTTGGCGGGTGACAACGTGGTGGAACCGAGTGCGTCGATGACCTGGTTTGAGGGGCCAACGCTGGTTGACTATCTCGACTCTGTGGAAATCGAAGGGCTTCTCGGCGGTACTAAGTTTCGACTTCCGATTCAACTGGTTTTGCGCCCCGGAGCGGATTTCAGAGGATATGCGGGGAGCGTCACCTCAGGGCAGATCCGCCCAGGGGATCGAGTGACGGCACTACCATCAGAACTTACCTCCACCGTTGAACGCATAGTGGCATACAACGGGGATCTAGAAATCGCTTCGGTGGGCGACGCTGTCACGCTGACTCTCGCCGATGAAATCGATCTAAGTCGAGGAGACCTACTGGTTCGGGAAGGCGAAACGGTCCAGTTCGGAACCTTTATTGAGGCAACAATCATTTGGATGACCAAGCAACCCCTTAGGGCTGGGCAACAACTGATTCTGCAATCGCATCAGGGAACCGTAAACGTCACGGTGGATGCGGTTCGACACCTTGTGGACGTGAACACGGGTCAAAGAGCTCACGCAACGGAAGTGAAACTTAATGACATCGCACATTGCGCTCTGACCGCTGATCGAAAGATTTTGTTCGACTCCTATGAGAACAACATGGCTGAGGGTTCCTTTATTCTCGTCGACAGAATTACTAACGGCACAGTCGGAGCTGGGATGGTTTCGGCTCCCGTATCTCCCTGGGACCAAGCACCAGAACCGTCGCTGGAGGTACAAGCTTCCCAGATCACGACAAAGGAACGCCTACTTCGCTATGGGCAGCATCCCTGCACCGTTCTCTTAACTGGACTCACAGGTGCAGGGAAAAGCACCATCGCCACTGCCCTCGAACGCTATTTGTTTGATCGCGGGCACTCAATTGTCAGGTTGGATGGCGAGAACGTGCGCCTGGGAATCAGCAAAGACCTTGGTTTCACGGCGGCGGATCGCTCGGAGAACCTTCGTCGTGTCGCAGAAATAGCCCGCCTCATGAACAGCCAGGGGCTGATCGCAATAGCAGCTTTGCTCGCTCCTGAGGCGGATGCACGTTCGCGGGCACAACAGTTGGTGGGAGCTGATCAATGGATAGAAGTCTTTCTCGACACACCGCTTGCCGTTTGTCGAGATCGAGACACCAGCGGTCTCTATCAAGCAGCGGAAAGAGGTGAAATTCATGAGTTCCCAGGGGTTTCGGCAACCTATGAGGCCCCCGAAGATGCAGACTTGCGACTAGATACCTCTGACAAGACGGTAGATGCCTGCGTGCGAGCGATCGTCGCGGTCCTCACCGAGAAAGGATTTATCGATGGTTGAACCCCAGATCTCCTCCAACGTTAAGCGATCAGAGGGGTTGATCGATATGAGAGCGAGGAATCAGCTGCGAGGACATGGGTCTTGCACTGTGTGGTTCACCGGGCTTTCCGGATCGGGAAAATCCACGCTCGCATGTGCCGTCGAAGCGGAGTTGCATTCTCGTGGAGTTGCGAGTTACGTCTTAGACGGTGACAACATTCGGTTGGGGCTAAACAGCGATCTAGGATTTTCGCCTTCGGACAGGTCTGAAAACATTCGACGGGTTGGAGAGGTTGCGCGACTTTTTTGCGACTCAGGTCTGGTTGTTCTAACGGCATTCATTTCGCCTTATGTTGAAGATCGCGAATTCGTTCGAGGCTTGCATCAACCCGCGACTTTCGTTGAGGTCTACCTCAATACTTCACTTGAAGAATGTGAACGGCGCGATACAAAAGGGTTGTACCAAAAAGCTCGCAACGGAGAAATTGAAGAGTTCACAGGTGTTTCCGCGCCCTACGAACCCCCGGCCAACCCTGAACTGGTTGTTGACACACAGAGGCCGCTGGAAGAATGCGTGCAGCAAGTGGTGATGACGTTGGAAAGTCTCCGCGCGATATGGAGGAAAGAGAACGACCATGTCGGCTGAACCATGGATGACTTCCAAAGAACACCAAGAACTATTTGAATCTGTCAAGAACTGGGGCCGCTGGGGGGCTGAAGACGAAGCGGGAGCGTTGAACCTGATTACCCCGGAACTACGGGCCGCGGCGGCCGCGGCGGTGGTGCACGGTAGAGCTGTGAGCTGTGCGCGAGAATTGCCAGTTGAACCTAACGCCGAGAATCGTCATCCAGCTCTCCACATGATGGTTCGAGGTGGCGACGACTGCGTATCACCAAACATAAATATGGAATCGACTGGTGATTTTGTCGGTGTTGCGTTTCACGGAATGGCCACCTCGCATATAGATGCTTTGTGCCATGTCTTTGTAAACAAGCGCATGTATAACAATTTTGGAGCAGAAACCGTTAAGAGCACCGGAGCGAAGCGGTGCAGCATCATGGCTGCTTCAGATGGGATCGTCGGGCGTGGGGTGTTACTAGATGTTCCAAGGCTTCGAGGAGTGGAATGGCTTGAGCCTGGAGAAGCTGTCACCTCTGATGAATTAGAGGCTTGCGAAAAGGCGCAAAACGTTACCGTTGGATCTGGCGATATCTTGCTGGTCGCGACTGGGCGAGATGCCCGCAGAGCTGAGTTCGGACCTTGGCATCCGTTTGAGGTCGGGATGGCAGGATTGCACCCCGATTGCATTCCGTGGCTTCGAGAACGCGATATTTCGGTCCTTGGCTGTGACGGAGTAAGCGACGTTTTGCCAGGAAATCACCCAGATGAGTGGGTTATGCCAATCCATCAAACTGTCATCGTGTCAATGGGGGTACACCTTTTAGACAACCTGCGCCTAGATCGTCTTGCTGCAGCATGTGACGAGCACACCAAGTGGAGTTTCCTGTTTACGGTCGCACCGCTAAGAGTTGAGGGCGGGACCGGGTCACCGGCAAACCCCATCGCTCTGCTGTGACTTGGTGTCGGTGCTCTAAGTGATTGCCGCTCCGTCTAACCGACCGTCCTCTCGCCAATCCCGAAGAATACGGTGGAAACGCACTGGGCCGGCGCCGTAGCTGGTGGTGAAAAAGCCGTCAGGATTGCCCGGTTTCCCCTCATTGTTGTAGTACCCGGGAGTGCACTCAATGCGGAAGCGTTCGCCCAGCTTTGACTTGTCTGCGATCTCATCAACCCACTGTTGCTCACCTTCAGCGGTCGCTTCAATGGTGGTGCCGCCTTGATCGCGGACCTGAGAAACCATGTAGGAGATGTGCATCGCTTGCTCGTTGAGAGCCTGGGGAACGTTGACAGTCACCGCAGTATGCGTGAATCCGAGAAAAAAACAGTTCGGGAAGTCTGTTGTCTGCATTCCATGTAGCGAACGGGGGCCATCTTCCCATTTGTCGCTCAGGGTCAAGCCCCCTCTGCCGACAAGGTCGTAACCCGCTCGACGGGTATAACCAGTACCGACTTCGAACCCTGTGGCGAAAATGACGCAATCAACTTCGTATTCAACGCCATTTGCAACAACGCCGTTGGGGGTAAGTCGTTCCACGCCGTTGCCAACTGTGTCAACCAAGGTCACGTTGGGGCGATTAAAGGTGGGAAGGTACTCGTCGTGGAAACAGGGACGTTTGCAGAACTGCCGGTACCAGGGTTTTAGGGCCTCAGCTGTGGTTGGGTCATCAACGATTTCGTCCACTCGCCGTCGGATGGTGTTCATCTTTTGATAGTCGGCCATCTTCATCAGATAACCCTTTTCGCGGCCAGTAATCCGACGACCAAGTTTTCGTCCTGCAAGCTTGGCAGCGGTTCCGGTTAAGTTCCGAAAAATATCGGTCCAACCATCTGAAACCAGATCCTCGTCTTGATCGCCGCCGGCGACGAGAGTATTGAAGTTCTCCATTCGCCGGTATTGCCAACCCGGCTCAAGTGATTCTGCCCATTCGTTACTGGTTTCACGGTTGTTCCGCACATCGATGGATGAAGGAGTTCGCTGAAACACATAGAGATGGTCCGAAGATTCGCCTAGGTGGGGAATGCACTGAATAGCGGTGGCCCCCGTGCCGATAATCGCAACCTTCTTGTCGGCCAATCCGGTTAAGTCTCCGCTGTTGTCACCACCGGTGTATTGGTAATCCCATCGACTGGTGTGGAACGTGTGTCCTTCAAACTTTTCGATGCCGGGGATCCCGGGAAGCTTGGGGCGGTTCAGTGGTCCGTTCGCCATCGCAACGAATTGGGCCCGCATTCGGTCGCCGCGATCGGTTTCGATAATCCATTTTGAAATGGTGTCATCCCAACTCAATTTCGTGACAGAGGTACCGAAACAGGCGTTTTCGTAGAGGCCGTAATGGTGGCCAATGTTTTGGGTGTGTTCCATGATTTCGGGCGCGAACGAATACTTGTGTTTGGGCATGTAGTCGAGTTCTTCAAGCATTGGTAGATAGCAGTAGCTCTCCACATCACACATGGCTCCTGGATAGCGATTCCAATACCACGTCCCTCCGAAATCTCCACCTCGTTCGATAACACGGATGTCTTCGAATCCGGCTTCTCGTAGGCGTCCACCCATTAGCAGGCCACCGAAACCGCCTCCGATGATGGCGATTTCTACTTCGTCGAACAGCGGTTCGCGTTCGCCTACTTCCTCGTAAGGATCATCGAGGTATCTAGCGAACTCACCAGTGGCTTCTACATACTGCTCGTTGTGGTCATGCCGGATTCGTTTATCGCGCTCAGCAAGATACTTCGCGTGCAATTCTTCGGGGTCGAAGTCGATCTCACCCAAAACCGCTGTCACGGCCGCATGCATGTCGTCCATGACCCGAGATTAGCTCGAATCTAAGGGTAGTTAGTTAATCGACAGGAATTCACGACCAAGCGATGCGATCAAGAGATGTATTTGGCATCGAGTGGCCCACTAATCTGCTGAGTGGGAAACAGCGGATCCAGCTACTTTCAGGTTGGTGGACACTTAATGCAGCGTAGCGAGCAGATAACACAGATAAAGGTGCTATTGGCAAGACTCGATTCAGGTACCAACGTGGACGCAGGTGGAATGAGGCTCAACCCGACCACCAGTTACACCGATACGGATGTTGCAACAATGGAACGCGAAGCATTCTTCCAGAACCATCCGCAGGTGCTGGGTTTGTCTGGCGATCTTCCCGAGCCAGGGACTTTCATCACCATCAACGATTTAGATGTTCGGATCCTCGCTACCCGAGATGCGAGCGGTGAATTCCACGCGTTCGTTAACGCATGTCGCCATCGGGGAGTGGCAGTTGAAGAACGAGTCAGCGGGAAGGCTCAGCGTTTCACTTGCCCGTTTCACGGCTGGACCTACGACCCGCAAGGGTCATTGGTTGGGTTACCCAAGGAGGACCACTTCGGCTCGATTGACAAAGAGTGTTTCGGTCTCGTTGAACTCCCAGCCGAAGAGAAATATGGGTTCCTATTTGCGAACCCCAACCCTTCTGGACCGCTCGACGTTGACGCCCTGCTCGGATCCGAATTGAGCGAGGAGATGGAAGCATGGGATTTTGGAACCCTGCAACGGCTAGGTGGCGATCGATACGAAATCGACTGCAACTGGAAGCTAGCCATGGACACATTTGGAGAGACGTACCACTTCAACTCTCTACACAAAAATACCCTTGCAGCGGTCTTCGAGGGCAATGTCCAGTGTTACGACACCTACGGTCAACATCATCGGATGATTCTTTGCCGCAAGGCGATCCACGAGATGCGGAAACTGCCCGAAGATCAATGGGATATCACCATCGCAGGCCTTCCCGTCTACTGGCTGTTCCCAAACACCATCTTGCTTCCTAACGACCTCGGCATGTACTTGGTGCGCACCTATCCTGATGAGGGTTCCCCAGGGCGCCACACCAGTGTCATAACTTTTTATACGCACTCAACTGGTAACCGCGACGAAAACTCCGCCGAGGCGACATCAGACCGGAGGACCCAGATCCAACTTGCCCCCACGGAAGCGCTGAAAGAAATCGCTCAGGGATTTGCGCAAATCATTCGCGATGAAGATTATGTCGCCAGCGCAAGTCAGCAACGGTCCGCCGAAGGGGGAGCGCTGCCGAATGTGGTGTTCGGTCGCAACGAGCCGGCTCTTCATCACTACCACAACACCTACCGTTCAGCGTTAGGGCAGGAACCACTCCCTTTGATTTAGGCGATTGGTGGTGCTCACGGCAAGACAGACAGTCGGGCAGCTAAATCGGAGCTCGAGATCCCGATAGGTAGCTACGTAACCAATTTCACGGGTCGATCTGACCTGCTGTGTAGTTCTCCCAAGAATTTCATTCACTTGTGACGTGCCGTGTAGACGACCAGCTTGCTCAGATGTCAGTGCTTGGAGCCCATGTGGAATGAGTACCGCTCGAGATTCTCTCCGGAAGTCGAATTTGGCAAATTGGGCCTTGCATTAGATCAGACGCATCAAAGACAAGTGCCTCCGAGAAGTCGTTGTTGAGATCAGAGGAGAAGGTCACCAGGTAGCCATCATCCTCTGCTACCGAACCGTCTCTCGGTGCCATCACCGTTTCGCTGACGAAAACTCCCGGCTCGAATTCGTATAGTTCTTCGGTTCCGGTGTCGAGATCATGTTTGATGAGACCGTCAAACGCGAACAAACCGGGGCTGCACCGTGCGTTATAAGAATATTGATGTCGCCTGCCAGCGTGGCGCCCATTGATCATCGGGAATTCGGCGCAGGTGTCACTCATGGATTCTTCGAGACATTCACCGGTGCGCACATTGAACTTCCAACGATGAGCGCGAGCTTGTAAGACATTCATATCTAAGGTCTCGAAACCCTTGAGCGGACCGGCTTGCCTCTCGACGCCACGGGCAGTGGGATTGTGTTGGAAGAAACCATCCAAGATGACCCAATCGCCATCTTCATAGGCATTCGTCCAGTGAAGGACAAACGTGGGGTTCGCTTCGTACCAAAGAATGTCTTCAGTTGAGCCGTGCCGAGGGACCAAGGCGAAACGGCTCGGGAGATCACGGTCAAAGATGTTCGAGTAGTAGCCGTCAGCCAGGGCGTCTGGGTTCCAAAAGAGTGGAAGGTCATTGAGAATCGACCAGTTTTCAGTGAACGCCATGTCATGGGGGAGCCGCGGTCCAGGCAGCGGAATATCGACGTGATCAGTGAGCTCACCCGTGCGACTGACAACCCCGTAACGCATATAGGGCGCCTCGGTGAAATAGCTGAAAAACAACAATTCCCCGGTATGTTCATCAAGTTTGGGATGGGCGGAAATGCCTTCGTCGGGAAAGAAACCATTCCAGGTGGTCTTACCCAAATTCTCCAACGTTCGTGGATCTAGGCGGTATAGCTCTCCGCATTGGTAGAAGCTCGCGAGGGCGACGCCTCCGTGAACAATCACATCGGTGGAGGCGTTGTCTTTCATCAAGGTTCTAGCACCCCATCCATGGTCAGCGATTGCGTTTGATGGATGTTCGGAGATCCCCGCCCAGAGACTGCGCTTGGCTTTTTGCTCGGCAAGAAACGCATCGGTTCGCACGAACCGATTGGCGTAGCGAGCTTCACCGTTTTCAAAAGAGACGGCGTGCATCATGCTGTCACCGTCGAAGGGGTGATAGCGCTTGATGGGTTCGAATAACGGATTTTCGGTGTTGCGCAGATAGACGCCATTCAAGTCAGCGGGAATTTCGCCGACAACGTCCATGTCCCAAGCGTCGTACTCCCGATGT
>Ga0315334_10001455_pt1 | contig 14595 bp, 9 predicted proteins | sample M150034915metaG_FD_205555 | JGI IMG/M metagenome (GOLD analysis project Ga0315334, IMG submission 205555) | Ammonia-oxidizing marine archaeal communities from Monterey Bay, California, United States - M1 500m 34915 | ecosystem: Environmental > Aquatic > Marine > Intertidal zone | place: USA... | reverse complement strand
TTGCAACATTTGTTGTTCATCACCGGCGTCCATCATCGCCCCGTCGGCGGAATTTTCCTCTATTTGCATATTTTCGTCCATATTTTCCATCATTCCAGCGTAATCGCCATTCATTGAGGCGTCGCCAGATGCGTTGTTGCCGTCCGCGTCTTTGGCCCCTGGTTGAGCCATTGAAGAATTGCCTCCTCCAATTTTCCCGGCGTCAATTGCGTTAGCGTCTTCTGCGGGATTAAGTTGTCCGTTACCGGCGGAAGCCCCACCATTTGCTGGAAGAATCTTGGATAGCTGTATTCCTAGGTCATTGCAACCCAGCGTTACTACAAGTAGGGACGTGACTGTCAAACAAGGAATGATTACAGCATTTTTCATAATAGCTCCATAAAAGTCAGGCCTAACAAACTAATTCTATCGTCAATTGACGAAAAATTCAAAGGTGAATCTAAACTCAGTCGTCTTGGAAACCTGTCGTGTGGCCTAGGTTATCGTCCTTTCAACCGAAATTTATAGGGAATCTCCGCGTCTTCGCAAAAGCGGAAAAAATTGCCCAACCAGGGGTTCGCCGACTGGAATTACTGGGATTCCCGTGAGCAATGGCTCTGAACAATTTGATGACACGCCGTCCGTCAGCATATTGATGACCGCCCCCGGCCGTGATTTATCCGTAGTGTTTTGAAAACTTCCGTGGACAGTTAACGGATGGTGAAAAACCATCTGGCCTCGCCGCAACTCGATCGGATGAGGTTCGCGTAACGCCTCATGCTGTTCCTCTGTTAACGCGTCTTTAATGGCTTGCATTTCACCGGCCAACCCAGTAATTGGCAACAACTGCCAGCGATGACTGCCGGCAACATAATGCAAGCATCCGTTAGCTATCGTCGCATCTTCAAGCGCCACCCAACAGGTTAGGTGCGACACCGGGCTTGTTCGCGTCCAGTACGAATAATCTTGATGCCAAGCCACGCCCCCGCCATGCTTTGGCGGTTTGTAAAACAATTGGTCATGCCAGAATCGAACATCAGCGTCCAGCAATTGAGTTGCAGGAATCGTTACCGCCGGTTGCCACAATAGATCATGGAAACCCTCGGATATTCGCCACGCACCGAGCGCATGAAATAAAACATCCGACCCGCTATCACATTCATTCAAGTGGCATTCATGCCAGAGAGAGTTATTAGCGTTTTCAGGTGAAATCAAAAAGTCTAGGTCCGCACAAAGCAACTCCATGAACTCTTCACTCAAGGATTCCTTGCCTACCACAAATCCGTTCTTGCGATACGAATTAACTTGGTCTTTCGTTAGTCGAAATCGTTGTAGGTTTCCGTCCGCCGCACAGGAATATTTCCCAATCGGTTGTGAAATCGTTGAGAGATCTATCTTCACGTTACTTTATCGCCCCTATGCGAGGGATTTTCAATGTATTTCTAAAGGCATCCCATTTAGCTCGTGTCTTACCACGAGTTTCATCATCGGCGAAACCCACATGCGACTGACTGAACTGCCCGTTAGCATACACGCTAATACGGGGAAACCCGTATTGTTTGGGATCCTCCTTCGCCAATATTAGCATTGCCGCAATCGCGACATCCCGCAGTTGTGTCTGATATTGAACATTGTTAATCCGTTGCGTTACACCGCAAAAGGATTTGTCGTCTATCCGCAATTCCAACACTGCTATGTCCGCTTTTTTGCCGAACATCGAGATGGCGATCATCACCGTTTGTAAAACGTGACAAGGAGATTGCTTGTCACGCACCAACTGCTGCGCTCGAGGTAAACACTGCGGAATATTTAAGCTCATTGCCAATGAAAACGCCAATTGCGCATCCCAACTTTCACAGTGCATTAAGCAACCGGCAAACAACTGTCGTAAAATGTTGGCGTTTGCGTTCGTGGGATAGGTATAGCTGCCTGTACTGTTCCGAACCCGCAATTGGTTCGCGAATATGGCTTGATTGCATAATCCAAATATAGTCTTGACGCTATAACGATTCATCTTCACGTCATCGATACCGGCCGCAAACAGTAAACCCGTCACGCTCCCGAGGGGGATAGTATCCATTCGCCTTTCTTGCAAAGTTACTTGGATTTCTGCACAGCGACGATCAATCTCTTTACCTATATCCACTGAGCCATGTTCGATCGACCTACAAAGGCGTGGTTCCGCACGGCTTATTTGCGCGAAGACCCGTCGGGCTTCCGCAGTCTCTGTAATCTTGGAACAAAAGGAGCTCCATCCCGGCAATTTGATGTTTACATCTCCCACACCTGCCTTAATAAATTGTTCGAGCTTTTGTTGGAATACGTTTTGTTCAACAGCGTCGAGTACTCTCCCAGCGCGAAAACGAGTTTCGCGATCACCATCGCGGATGGCAGCATTAAGTCCGGGTATTGCGTCCTCACCAAACGCTATCAATTGATTCATCGCTCGTTGCCGCACCACAAATTTGGTTGCCGACAGGTTCTTGATTAAGGACGCAACTGCGATGTTATCGCTATCAACATCTTCAGCTAATGTGGGATTTACAGTACCGACGAGCAATGCCACGCAGTATGTAAATGATAATAAATACCTTCGCGCTGCGCGGCAGTACAGGTCAATAAACCTATCGCCACCACGATAAATAACAAGTTTACTCGATGAGCAATACGTAGAATTCATTTTTTTATGCCAGTTACAGTAACGACGCGTGTTCGACCCTCAAAACGGCACGCCCTGACTATATTATGCAGCAGTGTATGGCGAAAGGCTAGAGGCAACCTAACGCTTGGTCTAAATCCGCAATTAGATCCTCCACATGTTCTAACCCCACGGACAAGCGAATAAGCTCATCATGAATACCGTTGGAAATTCGATCTTCCCGATCATAACTTGCATGCGACATCGAGGCAGGCTGACTTATTAGGGATTCAACCGCCCCCAGAGAAACGGCTAATTGAAAAAGCCGCGTGGACGCGACGACTTTTCGAGTAGATTCAAAATTCGCGTCTATTTCCACGCTTAACATCGCGCCGTATCCACCGTTCATCTGTTGCGTGGCAATATCGTATCCCGAATGTGAAACCAAGCCCGGATAGTGTACACGCTTTACCTTCGTGTGCTGTTGCAGATATTCCGCCACACGCAATGCGGACCGGCACTGCTCTTGAACACGCAGTTCCAACGTTTTTATTCCGCGACTTATCAAAAACGAATCCCACACGCTCATGCAGTTACCAACAGAATTATGAATGAAGTACAACTTGTCGTATAGATCATCATTATTGACGACCAGCATTCCACCATTGGCATCCGAGTGGCCGCCTAGATATTTGGTGGCCGAATGCATAACGATATCGGCTCCTAATGACAAAGGTTGAGTCAGAACCGGCGTGGCGAATGTATTGTCAACGCCTAACAGGATGCCATGTGACGAAGCGATTTGTGCGCAGGCTGCGATGTCCGTGATTGACATCAACGGGTTTCCGGGACTCTCGATCCAGATCAGTTTTGTCTCTGGTCGTATCGCCGCTGTTAGCGTTTCTGGTCTGCTGGTATTTGCTAGGGAAACGCCGATGCCAGCTCGGTCGCAAATTTTATGCAGCAGGCGATAAGTCCCACCATAAATATCGGTACCAGCAACGATGTGGTCGCCGGCACTCAATAACATGGTAACGCAATGCGTTGCGGCCATACCGGTCGCGAAAGCCAATGCGCCACTACCGCCTTCTAACGACGCCAAAGTGGTTTCCGCGGCATCACGCGTTGGATTCCCACTGCGCGTGTAATCGTAGGGACCCCACTCCCCCGGTGTCTTCTGTACAAATGTTGAAGCGACGTGTAAGGGTCGCACTACGGCGCCCGTCAGTTCATCCGGTGAATTCCCGACATGAATCGCGCGTGTGCTGAATTTCAATTGTTCTTCTTTTTTGCCCATGTTCGATACCACTAGTCCTGTAACGCCTGCTCCAAATCATGAATAATGTCGGCGGCATCTTCGATGCCGACCGACATCCGTATCATGTTATCTCGAATGCCGAATTGTTTACGTTCATCCGCACTGAGCTCAAAATAGCTCATAATCATTGGTTGTTCAATAAGCGACTCAACGCCACCAAGAGACGGTGCAATTTTGGGAATCATAACTCGATCCACAATATCCGCAGTTTCACGCCAATTCGCCCCTCGCACTTCAAACGTTACCAAACCTCCAAAGCCTGTCATTTGCCGCGTTGCCAATTCATGATACTGATGCGACTGCAGACCAGGGTAGAAAACCTTTGAAATACGCGGGTGTGTTTCTAAGTATTCCGCGACCGCTTGTCCATTGGCATTATGTTGTTGCATCCGCAATGTAAATGTCTTCAAGCCTCGTTGCAGCAAATACATGTTGTGGGCGGAGTTGATCGAGCCCATGATTCCCCGTAAATACCTTACGTCCGAGAGTTGTTCTTCCGACCCGCAAACCACCCCAGCGAGCAGGTCATTATGACCACCGAGATATTTTGTTGCTGAGTGTAATACATAATCTATTCCGTAGTTAAGGGGTTGCAGGTTGTAAGGCGTTGCTAGCGTGGCGTCAATCAAAGTCTCGACGCCATGGCGTTGTCCCAATTCCGAAAATTTCTCCAGATCTACGACACTTAAATGAGGATTCGTTGGCGATTCACTTACTAGCAATTTGGTGTTTTGATTAATTGCGGCGGACATAGCATCATAATTACATGCCTCAACCTGCCGCGTGATGACCCCAAATCGGGCGAGATGCTGTGCGCAAAATTCACGACTACGATGGTAACATTCGTCAAAAAAGACAATTTCGTCGCCGGCACTCAATTTCGTCATTACCAAGCCAACCAGCGCGGCCATGCCGCTGGAATACACGATGGCCTCCTCGCTTCCCTCGAGTGCCGCAAGTTTTCGCTCGACGACCGCCTCGTTTGGGTTACCGTAACGCCCATATTCTTCGCGTGATTCTCCCTTTTCAATATAGTCAATAATTGATTGGCTATCTTTAAACGTAAAAGTCGACGCCAAGACAATCGGGTCTGTGATTGAGTCAAGCGGCTTTTGACGGGATTCGCCGCTATGGACCGCGCGGGTTGCCGCGCCCTGGGTTTTATGTTTTTTGAATTCCATTATCTGGATACCAATGCTGCCTGTGGTTAACAATACACCTACCGCAGACGCGGAGGCGAATTGTTTAGAGTATTATTTTAACGAATCGCGATAGAAGAAATGCGCGCCCTCAAAGCAGTCGCTGCGGGCAGAGTCCAAACAAACCCGCTACCTGCACAGAGGTATTATCGATTGTTGGTAGCACTTTAGCAGGTTAAGGCTGCAATCGGCCACAAATCCCTATATCAGTAATCTACTTCTGCTAACGTTGTCCAACAAGACGTAAAACATGAGGCGTCGCCCAAAAAACGCTAGTTCGTCTATCGTCGTAATGGATTATCGGGAATAGACGGGATTCGAGTAGCATTGGGTACACTGTAATTGACCGGGCGCACCAAGCCGAATTGCACACCATTACCTACGGCTCGCTGTCCCTGTGTGGAAGGCAACAATAGGGAGGTTGCTGGGGCTACTTTTGCCGGGACCTCTTCGACTGACGTCGCCGGTGTAGGCTCTTGTGTTGTATCTGATTCGTAAATAACACCCGGCACTATCTCCCCGCAACCGTAACAATTCGATCCATAAAACCGCTCAGAGAATAGCAACCCACGAATGCGGCTCATCCCCCGTCGCGGCAAAATGCCAGCCAAGGTCTCACGTAAGCCCTGTGCAATCGCAGGAAGTAAAGGTCTACCACAGCCACACCCGGAGTGGATAGGACCTAGGTTGCCAATAAATTCCTCGCTTGACCCCAAAGTTGATTCGGCAACTGCAATCCGATTTCCCGCGAGCAGCGGGTAATTGATTGCAACTCGGGGCTGGTAATACGAACTGCTTGGAGCAGAAATTCCTTCCTGTCCATAGGTATGGTAAGTTCCGACATTTAACAGAACAACAACTAAACATGAGACAACTATTTTGCAATATATCATGCCCGCATTCCACCTCGCTAATACGTTAGTTCGACTTGTAAACGATTAACAATAACTTCGGCCTCAGATAATCCAGACATTTAGAGTAAACCGTTCAAGCGGAGCATCCTTCGCATTCCCCCAGGCATCCCCATCTTTCGCAACATCCCAAATAGTGAAATCAATCTTGACGCGGGTGGGTGTTTATTAGTACTAATCTGTTTCTATTTTGATTTGATTTAATAAGCCAGCCGAAGTGTTTGTTTTGATGCCCTATCCAAAAATCAACTACGACGTTGTTCGCTTGGCGGTAATCACTACGTCATTGACACTTATATTCGACGGTGGTGCTCTCTTAACGGCGGCACCCGTTCAATTTGCCAGTTATCAGGATAGCGGCGAATTGGGTGATCCCACATTCGATGCATACGAAAACGGAGCTCCCCGTCCCCCAGCGTTCGGGGCAGGCGGAAGTGGCCTCGGCACAGCACCAGGTAAACCTTGGTTTGGCCCAGAATACACGGAGCCCAAGAACCCTCCTAGTAATTCCCTATTTTCAGGAAACCTGTTCGGCCAAAATCGGCGGGCTGCGGCAATCGACATATTTCGCTTTGCTGAGACTCCTCGGATTCAATATGCGTGGATTCCTAACGGGAAGAGTGGCTACTCATTGAGCATTTCCGAGTTCGACGTGTCAGTGGTATTTGCATTCCCAAATTTCATGGAATCGGAGCAACCAATCTATGTCGCGCCCTCATTTGCATTATCCATGTTTGAAGGTCCCCAATTGGCGGAACTTCCCGGGCAGGCGTACAGTGCTTTTTTGGACATGCAATGGACCACCGACCCCTCTCAGCGATTTTACGCCGACCTCGGACTCACCGTTGGCATTCACTCCGATTTTGAAACATTGACCACTGACAGTTTACGCTTAACCGGCCATGCTTTAGCTAACATCTCACTCGACGAAAGCACCACACTAAAATTTGGGGTGATGTACTTGGACCGCGTTGACATCAAAATGCTCCCGGCATTCGGCGTTTTCTGGAATCCCCATCCCGAAATTCGCATTGACCTATTTTTCCCGCGGCCCCGAATGTCGCAATATTACACTTCGATAAATAACTATGACGTGTGGTGGTATGTCGGCGGAGAATACGGCGGTGGTAGTTGGACTATGAAACGCACGGGCGTTTCTTCCGAGCAAGTCGACGTCAACGATTTACGCCTTGTTACGGGATTCGAATTCGGACTCGCTGAACAATTACGACAGGGGCGTCACGTCGGCTTTATAGAAGCGGGAATCGTATTTAACCGCGATGTCATCTATAAAAACTCTCCCGCCGACAATTTCAGTCCGAACACAGCGGTGATGCTTCGTGCCGGCCTCGGTTATTAACAGAGCGTTTAATATTACTCGGATACCGACCACTGCACATGCGGTTCCCCATCCGGCACTTCTAAATTCAACATCAATTGTTTTTCTCGAACCGGGCGCAGCACGCCCACCGTGATTGTGTGCTGTCCCCGTTTTAATTGCAACTCACATCGATTACCACTCACCGGCGTAGGTGTCCCATCGACCCAAAGCAGCAGACCCATCCCATCGTCAAACACCAGAGTACAGCGACCTCCGTCTTCACTTACATCCAATTGCGTGCGTATGAAACTGACGTTATCCACGTTCGAACGGGGCTTAAATATGGCCAACTCACCAATTTCCACATCGCCTTGGACCGTTGCATAGAAGGGCGCCCAAGTCAACGCCGTATCGTCGCTAGCGGCGGTGTCTAAGCTGGTCCGGTTGATGCGATGATGTGCCTCGTCAGTCCACAGCAATTGCTGCCAGCTACGAGCTATTGCATTTTTACTAATCTCAAAGTCACCAACTTTACCAAGTCGAGACATAAAGGCCACAAGGTCAATAAGCTCTTGACGAGTAAGTGCATCCACGGCACCGTCGGGCATTAGGGAACGTCCCTCCTTTTGCAAATCGATGTCCACCTTAAGGATCGTGACAAGTTCGTTTTTTGCATCTCGGATGACTACTGATTTGTCGCTGGATCGAACGGGCACACCAGAATAGACTTGTCCATCAACATCCAATATTTGAATTGAATGATAGTTCTCTTTAACCTTTCGATTAGGAGCAATTAGGCTTTCCACGAGATAGTCGACTGGGGCACTTCCTCCGATGCTTACTAAGTCCGGCCCAACTTTTCCGCCCGCTCCACCTATCGCATGACATAACATGCATTGTAATGAGGAACGACGGAATACCGCTTGCCCTTTATGGGGATCGCCATTGTTGAGTGCCGCGGTCGCGAGTTCTTGGACTAACTGTTCAGAATATTTCCAGCCCGAATCGGCAATTTTGCCCGCGGTTCGTAGAGAGTCGATAAGCGCCGCGTTGTCCCCTGTCGCCCGCTGTGCGGTGCGTACTGCTGTCTTGGCAACATCGGCGGAGATCGTCACGTCCGCTAGTAACGTTGTCAAAACTCCGGCACCCTGTTTGTTTCGCAAAACAGCTGCCAACGCAGCAGACGTTTCAACCATCGTACTGCGTTGCATCATCAACAAAACCGCCTTTGCTGCAGGGACGATGGCAAACGCTGCCAGGGCCTCGATTGCGGCGACCGCTGAGACCTCATCATTCCCGCTTGCAATCCGGCTCAAATCGTTACGCGCCGCCTCGTTTTGATACAAACCTATCGCACGAATCGCCTGTGCCTGTACTAGGCGATTTTCCGTTTCCGTGCTGCTTTTCGCCAGAAGAACATAATATTTGTCAAGTTTCCAGGCGCCGGCGGTTGCAAAGACCGCGGAACGATAGGCAGGACCGGCGTTCGACATCAATTCCACCAAGTTCTCAATTTCTGCCGGGCGTACTCGTCGCCGACGAAACTCTTCGATTAATTCAACCAGTATCGCGCCACCCGCCGCCGCCTCTGTTTTCGCGTTGGTCAAAACCCAAGCTATTGCAGTTCTAGCTTCATTAGCCCCTCCGCTACTGGCTATGGCGCGCAAAACTCGCTGCGTTCCATCGCTTTTGAATTGCAGGCCCTTCAATATATTTACTAATGTCGGCGCCACATTCCCCGAATCCACGGACTCCAACGCATAAAGCAACTTGTTGCTATCGCCATTGAACGAATACCTACCCGCTTCGACTGTTGATAGCCACACTTGTTTCGTCTCACGTAATGCCCTCCAAGTTGCAAAATCGATGAAACGATCCATTGGGTATTCCAAAACGGACGAAATCTCGGTGACCGCAGCTAGGTCAGATTCGCTAGACAACGCCCGCACCGACTCAAGTCGAACCCGCGGATGTTCATCACGAACAGTAATCGACAGATAACGCCTGTAAGCAGGTAATCTCGAACGCTGATGCGATACAACACGCACAGCAGCCGCACGAATGCGGTGATCTGAATTGAGTAGCAATTGTTCAATTAAAGCCGCATCGACGTGGTCGACACATTGCAACACCCATAAGGCTTCCAATAGTTCATGTGCGCCCTGTGGATTCGATGCATTTCTCTTGGAAGCCCATTTCAAAGTTTTATCGACGACGGCAACGTGATCGTGCTTTTTTAGTTCCAACTTGGCATTCAATCGCACCCATTGCTCGGGTAATGTTAGCGTTTCGAGCAATTCATCGATATCCATACTACCCACATCAATTGGCTTGACCAACGGTCGGTCCTTCGCCGTTATTCGCCAAATTCGCCCGTGTACGTGATCGCGTCTCTCGTCACGGAAATCTACTTCGCCGTGTTGAATAATCGGGTTGTACCAATCAGCAATGTAGATAGCGCCGTCAGGCCCCATCTTTACATCAATTGGCCTAAATGCTTGGTGGCTGGACTTTATCAACTCTTCAACTTGTTTTGAGCGGTAACCCGCCTTGTCTTCGGTCACCTCAAAACGACAGACTCGGTTGGCGCGGAAATCATTTGCGACCATCGAGCCCCGCCAATTCTCCGGTAAGTGACGACCGCTGAGTATCTCCAATCCACAATGTTTTGGACTGCCCGGATTGAGACCAACAAGCCGCCGAGGCTCGCCCGGCGACGCCACGAATACCGAACCTGGGAATACATAGTTGATTCCCTCCCCGCCCGCTCCATCTGTGGCGAAGGACTGTCCCCAAGCGTCGAAATGGTGCCCCCATGGATTTACTAATCCCTTACATACCACCTCTAGTTGCATTGACTCCGGTCGAAACCGCCAGATACCTCCACCCAGAAGTCGTTTGACGCCGTAGGGCGTTTCAATGTGGCTGTGAATATAGATTGACTGATTCATATACAACCAGCCATCGGGACCCCAACGCAACGTATGCAATAGGTGGTGAGTATCCTCGGAACCGAACCCCGAGAGGACGACTCGACGTTTGTCTGACACTCCATCACCATTGATGTCTTGGAAATGCAGTAAGTCGGTACTGTTGGCGACGTAACAGCCACCGTCACCAGGAACCACACCAGTTGGAATGAGCAAACCCTCGGCAAACACGCTAGTTTTTTCCGCGACACCGTCTCGATCGACATCCTCAACAATGATAATCTTGTCGCTCGCTTTTTCACCTGGTTTAATATGAGGGTAGGACTCGCTTGCAGCTATCCATAACCGTCCCTGTGGGTCAAAATTCATTTGGATCGGCTTCGCCATGCGTGGATCGGACGCGTATAAATTCACTTCAAAACCTTCCGCGATCAGAAAGGACTTCAGTTCAACGATGGGATCAACACTGGGTATTTCTTTCAATCCACGTTGCCCAACAGATGTCGCCACAAATACACACGACAGTAAACACGCCACTATGACTTTAACTGTTCTCATAAGTTCATTTTCCTGTTGAATCTAAAACGCCGGCAAATATCGATCTAAACCAGCAGCTGGGAGAAAATTGTGGATCAACTTCTGCGTATTTCAACGCGGTATGAGGTTGAATTTTGAATCGATTGGATATTATTTTCAAACCCGTCAATGATGGGATCAAACTGCGGCACTTCGACGGCATTGTTTCCTTGTTCGTGTTTCCGGAACAGGAATAAGTACGTTTCATTTTGCGGGCGGTGGCGATGAAAAAACATCATGTTCTTCGCTGCGGTTAGTTCATAGGCTCGTTTCGCCGTGGCGTGTTGAAATGACGACGGTAACGCCACCCCGATTTTTAATTGGTTGGCGGTGACCCTGGCTAGTTTAGTATCGTCGATATAGATGGCGTACTTCCCCGGTCGTAGACCATCAAACCGGAGGTGAACCAGATTAGCTTTAACCTCATCATTTCCGTGACCCGACATGTCTAGCGACACAATCCGCGTGGGCGTCATTACAAACCTGATACTGTCGGGCAACGCAATATAATCCGAAATATTGACATTGGTCCCTTGCATCCCGCTGACACTGAAAATCGATTTGGGCAACTTCAAATCATCGGCTATTTGGCGCGCTAACACCTGATACCCTTGTGACGTTAAATGTATTCCATTATTTGTTAATCCTGAGTGCGCTGGCAATACCCGCCAGCTTTTCGGCCGCAATTCATGTTTAACGCCAGCCTGCCCTGAGGACTCTGGCTTTGACAAGTGAATAACAGGTAGATTCTGCTCTGTCGCCAACGAATCAATTGCATCAATGTATAATTTTAATTTGGCGTTATAACCACCCGGATCCGGTAGTGGAGGACCCAAATTTTCGTAGTAACGAGGTGTCACCAGAATAACTGACGCTTCATGAAGTTTTAACGCGTCCAAAAGCGTTTGATACCCAAGTACAAATCGACTTAACCCAGCGTTTCCTGCGTGTGCCTCATTGGCGCCATAACTAACAATTATTACCGACGGTTGCGCCAACGTCATATCACGTTGTAATCGTTCAAATCCTTGGGAAACGGTTCCAAATACCGCTCTGCTTTCTCCCCAAACATTGTCACCACTCCAGCCCAAGTTTCGAAATGTTACGCCCGAAACACGACTCGAAATTTCGGCCTCAACATGCCCGTAGTTCTGCATTCGTTCAACAAATGTACCGCCCAAGAATACAACTCGGTCGCCTGATTTAATTAAGGGCTTTGTGTCGGCGGAAACACCGCTGCAAAACAATATGGATATAGCAATGCAAACCAAAACTTGAGTATCACGAATCACTGCATTTACCTTTATAAATGTTCAATTTTCCAAACGGGTGGCACTATTCAATTTATGGAACGCTGCCGAAGACGAATTTGAGAATTATAACAGAATTTCAACCCGACGACTGTGCCCCGTAACGCCCTGTAAACCATAGCTGGACTTTATTGTCCTTGACTAAATTGCCCCCAATGCCTTCAACTAGCACCGCTAATGTTTTAACAAAGATATAATTCCTCGGCTCGTCCGGCGTTTATTAGTTATTGCAATCATGCTATAATTGCCCTGCTAGCGGTGTAATTCGCACCTCGATTTGCACCTCAACCATTACACGAAATCTGCCTTCTCTCCAATCAGGGAAATCCCCATGAATCTGCACCTTGCACCAAGACATGTGTTCCGAGTTATTTGTATCGGTGTTGTCGCTGTGTTGAGCAATCCAGTTGATTGTGTCGCAGGTGAAATCGACGAGTTGACTGCAACCATCCGCGACATTGGCCCGAAAGGTGAAGGGCACGTAGCCGCCCAACAAGCTTGGAAATCATTATCCGCGCAACCTGTATCTGAACTTGTGACTGTACTGAAAGGTTTCCAAGGTGCCAATCAACTTGCGACGAATTGGTTGCGGGGTGCAGTAGATGCCATCGCACAAACCGCACTAAACGAATCCAAGTCGTTGCCTGAAACTGAACTTCAAGCTTTCGTCATTGATCACGAAAATGCACCGTTAGCACGACTTACGGCTTATGAGTGGTTGCTGCGAGTCAATCCGAAAATTAAGAAATCGTTACTGCCGCATTTCCTTGACGACAGTTCACTTGAATTGCGCAGAGATGCTGTTGCGTCGCTGTTGGATAGTGCCAAATTGTCCGCCGATAAATCTCAAGCCGAAACCGTTATCGCGGCCTACCGCAGAGCCTTAAATCATGCTCGTGATTTAGATCAAATAGATGAAGCAACCAAACAAATAACGGATTTGGGCGGGATGGTCGATCTACCCCGACATTTCGGTTTTTTGCTGGACTGGCACGTGATTGCTCCTTTTGATAATACCAACAAAAAGGGACTGGACATCAATTACACACCGGAACTCGATGCCAACCGATTTATTGACTCGGCAGTTACACATTTGGGAAAGTTACCGGATTTGAAATGGAAAAACGCGGCCTCCGAGGAACGTTTCGGAATTGTCGATCTCAACGGGATTTACCCAGACAAGTACAAGGGCGCGATAGCGTACGCGCATACAACATTTGAAAGCTCGTCCGCACAAAACGTTCAATTACGACTGGGTTGCATTAACGCCAATAAGATATGGATCAATGGAAAGCTTTTGACCCGCAATAACGTTTATCACGCAAACATGATGATCGACCAGTACATTGTTAATGCATCGCTCAAGAAAGGCAGCAACCGCATCCTCCTAAAAATAGCGCAAAATGAACAAGAGGAATCGTGGGCACAGCGTTGGCAATTTCAACTGCGAGTTTGTGATTCCAATGGTACGGCTATTCTCGCGACGGATCGATAAACCATCATAATGCAGAACATTTAACAAACCCCAACATTCATCCCCCACAAAACCAATGAACAACCTAATTAAACACCGAGTAAACATTTTAACAATGACCGCCTTCTTTTTAACTCTTTCACCACAATTGTGGGCGGAGGAGTGGAACGGTTTCCGGGGTCCTCAGGGAAATCCAGTTTCAACCAGCGAGTTACCTCTGGTGTGGGACGTCGAAAAAGGAAGTAATATAGGTTGGAAATCTGAAATCCCTGGACGAGGTGTTTCCGGACCTATCGTTGTTGGTAACCGCATTTTTGTTACAGCTAGCGGTGGCGTAAATCAACAACGACTTTATGTGCTATGCTTTGACGTAGGGTCCGGCAAGCAATTGTGGAGAAGGGATTTCTGGGCGACAGGACGCACATACAGTCACCCAACAAGTGCTAATGCCGCTCCCACTCCTGTGTCTGACGGCAAACTGCTATTCGCGTTCTATTCATCTAATGACCTGGTCTGCCTAGACCTCGATGGAAATTTGAAATGGTTTCGCGGTCTCGCGCATGACTATCCAAAGGCCGGTAACGATGTTGGAATGGCAGCGTCACCAGTTGTCGCTGGCAACGTTGTAATTGTGCAGATCGAAAATCAGGGCGACTCCTTTGCTTGCGCTGTTGATAAGAACAGTGGCTTAGAGGTGTGGCGCAAACCGCGAGATCCGCGGGCGAATTGGTCCTCGCCAACAACCTATACCCATGGAAACGGTGCGCCTACCGTAATTCTTCAATCTGGTTCCGGGCTGACGGCTTTTGATGCCGACACGGGTACGAGTATTTGGGACATTGGCCTTTCCTGCGGCACCATGTCGTCTCCACTGGTCGTCAACAATGCCCTGTACGTTACCTCTGGCGGCATTACCAAACTAGGGTTAAACACGCCGTC
>Ga0315334_10001454_pt1 | contig 14598 bp, 11 predicted proteins | sample M150034915metaG_FD_205555 | JGI IMG/M metagenome (GOLD analysis project Ga0315334, IMG submission 205555) | Ammonia-oxidizing marine archaeal communities from Monterey Bay, California, United States - M1 500m 34915 | ecosystem: Environmental > Aquatic > Marine > Intertidal zone | place: USA... | reverse complement strand
TCCATTTAATACAGGACTTCCAGAGTTTCCACCGGTAATGTCATTATTTGTTAAGAAATTAACTGGCATATATCCGTCGTCATCAGCATATTGACCAAAGTCTTTGGCTTCGTACAAGTCAATTAATCCTTGTGGAAGGTCAAATTCCGGATCGTCATCCACAAATTTCTTCACAGTACCTTTTAGTGTAGTATAGTAATTTTCCTTAGCGTCGTTTCTTGGATCCTTTGGTAAGGAACTAACTTTTCCATAGGTCAACCTCAAAGTGGAATTTGCATCTGGATAAATTACAGGACTCAAACCTGATTTTCTCATCCCGTCCACAAGCATACGATACGCACGATCATATTTATCTTTTGCTGCGTCAATTTCATCAGTGCTCGAAAAATAATGTGCAATGAGATCATTGGATAACATCATAAGAGGATCATTAGCAATCAAATCTGCATTTGGAATTTCAAGAAAAGCAAGCATCCGCTCTTTAGAGGTCAAAATACTTAAGTCAAATAATGAATGCACATACTTTTTAAAGTCCTTTGTTCCGGCAACAGATTCGGCAAGATCATAATTCGCTTTCTTTGAATATAAGGCAAGCATCTTACCCAGCATCTCTTTTTCGAGTGAAATATGTGTTGCTGCAAAGAAATCTTCAATTCCTGCTGCAATTCCTGGTTTCATTCCTTCTCTATCTTCAGCATTGCCCTCTGCGTATTTCAAGAGCTGTCTTCCCATTCCTCTTGAAGTTGTTGAGAGTTTGGAAGCTCTAAAAACCAATCTTAAATAGTTATCGTGACGTGCTTTATCATTGGTGAGTGCATAATACGCATTGATGTCTTTAATCACATCAGCATACGCTTTATTTTTCTTTTTATTACCCCATTTATTAAACTTGGCTTCGTTTTTGGCTTTGGATGCGGCAGTTTCAAATTTAGTCAAGGCATCAATCATTCCCTGTCTGTTTTTCCAGTAGTTGGCAATTCCGGCGTATTTAGAAGCGTAATTTAATCGTACAGCATCGTCTTTATCCATGTACTTTTTAAGTACTTCCATTGCTTCCCAAGAGCCTTCTACCCATGCAGGATAAGCAAATTTTACATTCTGATCAATTCCCCCTGCAGGCAGCCAGCGGTTCGTTCTTCCGGGATAACCAAGTATCATCGCAAAATCGTCTTTTTCAAATCCTTTGATATTCACAGGTAAGTGATGTTTAGGTTTTAAAGGAACATTCTCAGTTGAGTATTCTGCAGGATCTCCATTGGCATCAGCATATACTCTAAACATAGAGAAATCTCCTGTATGACGGGGCCATTCCCAGTTGTCTGTGTCTCCTCCAAATTTACCTACACTGTTAGGTGGTGCACCAACGAGTCGAACATCCGTGTAGTCCTGGTACACGAAATAATAGAATTCATTACCTTGAAAGAAGGAACGAACACTTACCACGTATTTTCCATTTTCACTATTTTCTTCTTCAATTTTGGCTGTTTCTGCTTTAATCGCTTCATTCCTTTCATCTTCTGTCATTTCATCATTAAGCACACCAAGTATTCGCTTTGATACATCATCCATTCTGACAAAAAATCGGACATATAGTGATTTGGGTTTCATTTCATCAGCTCGTGATGACGCCCAGTATCCATTTGTCAAATAATCATTTTCGGGTGTCGAAAGCTCTGCAATTGCGTTGTACCCGCAATGGTGATTGGTCAATACAAGACCTTCGCTGGAAACAAGCTCCGCTGTACATCCTCCATTGAATTGAACAATTGCATCCTTTAAGCTGGAATTGTTAATGCTATAGATTTCTTCTGATGTGAGCTGAAGCCCCATTTTCTCCATGTCGCGCTGGTTTAAGCGGTCAAGAAACATAAGGAACCACATTCCCTCGTCTGCATGAACAAACATGCCTACAAAAAGCGATAACGCTACTAAAATATTCTTCATATTGTTTTTGTTTTAAAATTTTAAGTGGCTAAAAATACCGAAAAAAAGTGTAATGAAATATTACTTTCTATTTATTGGAGCTGATTGCAAATTTGTTGGTGTCAGCAGCAGCTCCTTTAACAAAGTATGTTATGAAATATTCTCCATCTTTTAAATGACCAACAACTATTTCTATAGTCTCCTTTGGTTCAGGTATGTTTTGATTAATAATGACCTTGCCTGTGATGTCAGAAATTTCAATTCGTTCTATTGTAATTCCCAGTGTTTTGATATAAATCAAATATCCTGTAGGATTGGGATATATGAGAATAGGTCCATCCTGAGCTGAGGGTTGATCAATTCCTTCCATTGTACAGTCGTGGTTATTGTTGTTTTTCCAGTTGTCGTATTTGTTTTGTAGCTCATCAAGTGGTTCGACGCCTTGAGACGTCCCTGCAATGTTTAAATCAATAAATAGAGCATTAGGGTCGTCGGTAGGTTTTGCCACCCGTAGAAACGCAGACAAGGAGCTTGTTCCTTCAGTCATACATCTTGTATCTGCACCTACCACATTTGCTCCCTGCATGGCTGCCATCAGTTTGTCAGACAAGCACCCTTCGGTAGTGTTGAATCCAGCTTCCATGGAATCCAGGATTTGCTGACCAAGTAGTATGTTTCCCTGAATGGCATAATTTGATCCCAAAATATGATTCTTGTAATCAAAACAGCTGGATCCAGTATAAGCTGCAGTCCTGGGGCTGCCGCTATTGAAGTCAATAACTCCATATTGCCGAATACCAGGATTTCCAGCGACATCATTGGCTACCAGCCAGCTAATAATTTCCTGTGGAGAATCCCCTGCTGTCATTCTGCTGTGGGCATTGAGCTGATTGGTCGTGTGATGATAGGATTGTGTATGAATCGCTCCGATACCCGGAATGACATCACTGATGAGTAAAGCCCCAGGTGTTCCTGGCCAGATGATGCTGTCGCCACACGTGGCTCCGGCGCTTCCAATTTCACCTGTAATGGAATCAATAGCTACAATGGAAAAGGTATGCTGTGAAAATCCGATAAAGGGCATGATAAGTAGCAGTGTACATAAGGTCGTTCTCATTATTCTTTTAGTGTTGATCCCTTAAAGATAGAGATGAAATTAAATACCGCTGTTTATACCTCATTAAGCTTACAGTTTAATTTTTAATCCAGCATTGAAAAAGAACCCATCTAGAGGAGCCCATACTTCTGTAAATTGCGGCGTGTCATTTGGAGTTGACGTTATGGACTGGTATCTACTCTGTCTCGTGTCGGTAAAGTTTTCCGCGTTCAGAAAAAGCACAAAATTGTCTATAGTTCTTTCCACGACGATGCCGGTTGTAAATAGAGAGCGAGTGGCAAGTCCAGTGGAAAGAAGCTGTTCTGATTTGTACTCGTAGTCCCATCCAATTCGCCATTTATTTTCTTCCACAAAAAGAAGGTCTCCCTTAATGCTGTGTTTTGGTGTTAGGGTAAGCGTAGTCTCTGTCTCGTTAGTTTGTAAAAATGCATCTGTGTAGGTGTAACCAAAGAACCAGGTAAATTTCCAAATAGTCAGCTTAATTTGAGATTCAAAACCTCGGCTGTTCAGATAGTCGCTTGTACTCGCGTAAAACAGATTGCCAATCGGATCCACATTGAGAAGAATAGGATTGTCAATACGATTGTAAAAGAACAGCTGATTTAAAGAAAGCAATACGTTCTCGGAACCAAAGGTGGATTGGTACTTTAAATCAAAGTTGTAGCCATAGGAACGTTCCGCTTCAAGGTGTTCAAAATCAATGGCCCGAATATTTTTGTACCCATAAGGCTCCGCTTCTTCATTGAAAATGGTTGGCATACGGTATCCCATTCCCCCGCCAAGACGCATGCTGAAATTTCTATGAAGCTTGTATAAAACAAAAACTCTTGGAAGAACAAAGGTTTCACCTTCATTTGCACTAATCAACGAATTCGCTTCTGCATAATCTGTTCTCAATCCACTTTCAATTGCCAGCTTTTTATTCATATTCCATAGATGATTGACATAAATTCCGTAAGTGACATATTCCTGGTTCCTCAATTGGTTTGTATCCAGCTCTTGTTCATTAAAGCTGCTTGTATAACCGTTTAATCCTATGTTCAAATTGTGTTTGTCCTTATTTAGATTAAAATTAAGCTCACTAAATGAATTGTACTGCTTTCCTCCGAATTGAGTGCTTTGACCAAGCGCATTTTCTCTGATGGTAATAAACCGGTCGAACGCACTTACGCTATTTCTGAACGTTAAGGTTTTACCACCTGTAAAAGAGCGCTTCGCAGAAAGCTGTGTGGTATATCTGCTGCTGCTTTGTCTGTCAAAATAGAAGTTTGTGGTGTCAGGAGTTTGATTTTCAATTAAGAGCATATCACCTCCCATTCTTTTTTCCTGTGTGATATTTGCACCAAGATAGATTTCAGTTTTGGAATCAGGATTAAAGAATAGCTTTGGGTTAAAATTGAATTTGGATACTTCTGGAACGTCTGAATATCCGTCATTATCTGGGTCGTAGGCCGTATGCTGATGAAATGAGGCAAGATTTGTAAAACCGAATTTTCCAAATTTCCTGGACACAAATGCGTTGTAGTCCTTAGCACCAATGTGAGAGAAATTGATATGCAAAAGAGTTTCGTCCCGAATTGCTTTTTTACTTAATAGGTTGATAAGTCCTCCAATGGCTCCACCACCGAATAATGTAGAGGCAGATCCTTTGACATATTCCACCTGTCGGAGGTCAAGGGGAGGGATTTGTAAAATATCCAGGCTGCCTGAAAAACCGCCATAAAGAGGAAATCCGTCCTTTAATATCTGAGTATATCGGCCATTTAAGCCTTGAATTCGAACAACCGCTCCATTCGATGAAGCCGAAGTAGTCTGAACCTGAACTCCTGTACTATGTGTAATCAAATGGGCAATTTTACCAGGCTCCATGGAAGCCGCTTCGTCTATTTCTTCAGTAAGAACTTCTGTTCTTGTAGGAAGGTTGGTGACTGACTTATTGGCTCTTGTAGATTCAATCAAAACCTCGTCCAGAAGTGCTTCTATTGGATTTAGGTGAATTGTGTAAATTTCTGTTTGAATAAAAGGAAACTCAAAACGAAGCTCCATTGCTTCATAGCCAATATAAGAGACTGTAATCAGTTGTTCACCGTCTGGAATGTTAGAAAGCAGTGTTTTTCCCTCAGATCCAGAAAAAGTCCCTGTCTGGGTCCCTTTTACCATGATTTTGGCACCGAATATAGGTTCACTTGAAAGTTTATCAATAATCTTGACTCTGAATTGATTCTGGCCGAAGGTGATTGATGAAACGACGAGGAATAAAATTGTAAATAGATTTCTTTTTACCTTCAATTCTCTTTATTTATATTCCTGTTTTGATGGACAATTATGAGTTCCGTAGGAACAGTATACACAGCAATCACCATTTTTTGGAAACAGCTCGGTGTTGCAGCTGTCACAGGTGTAGGCAATGACACAGACATCAGTGGGTATGGTTTCTACTTTTTTATAGCTACAGTGCGGACAGGTTATTTGACTGGTGTCCGAATAATCCAAACACCTGTTGGTTGTTTGGCATGATGAATTCGCTTCCTGGGCATTCCCCGTGCTTTCGGTTTTTTCATGATTGCATTGAATACATAGTAAAGAGATGCCGAGAAAAAAAGTCAGGAATTTTAGCATAGTGTAAATATCATAAAAATCAGTTACAAAAAAGTAAATTATTTTGTCTCACTACCAATCTTAACTTTTAAGGCTGGGGGAGAAGTGGCAATTGCTCGTCTGTCTATGCAGTAACCGACTACACACAGTAGTTTTTGTTCATCTGTTATTACCAAACAATTTGCCTTTGCCCTAAGGGGAACTTTGGCGTCTTTTAGGATATCTGACACGAGTTTGGAGCCAGGGACACCAAGGGGATGAATTCGGTCTCCTTCTCGCCATGTGCGTACTTTAATTTCACCACTAATCTTATTGGCGTCTACATAAATTTCACTTTTTGAAAATTCTAACGGTAATGTGTCAACGTGGGCTATTATAAGTCTTGGAGGAGTTTCACGGTCACCTTCTGCTGACGCAAAGTATAGTCCTTTTTCCTCTTTCCAGATAAAATTATAACTGCACCTATCATCCTCAATATGTATTTTTTTTCCATTTTCTGATAGAAACAGATTCAGTACAGATTCGGCTAATGAAAGGGGTATGTTCAGCTGATGTAGAAGTTCAATCCACCTATTTGAAGTGAAGTTTGCCACTTCTTCGCGTTTCAATAGAAAGCTCTTTCCTTGATTCATTTTGTACTTATCACAAATAAGCTCGTCCGCTTTTGTTTGGTCTAAAAACACTTTTTGAAGCAGCTTAACTGAATCATCGATATTCGCTATGGATTCTTTAATTTCTGGCAAGAGGACATTGCGCCAAATATTTCGAGCATAGCTGTTTTTTAAATTGGATTGATCCTCTCTCCATTCAATGTTATTTTCCTTAGCGTATGTTTTGATTTCTTTCTTACTGAAGCTTAGAAGTGGCCTGATGAGCTGTTCCTTTTTACTACGCATGCCTGCCATTGCCCGTATGCCACCACCGCGGGCCATCTGCAGATAAAAGGTTTCGACCTGATCATCCTGATGATGAGCTAAAACGATTTTTGAACCTTTTTGCTTTGTTAAATGACTTTTAAAAAAGTCATAACGTACTTCTCGGGCTTTATTTTGAAGGTTTCCTCCATCGCTATCGATTTCAGCTTTAAGATCATACTCAAGCTGATGAAATGGAATATCCTTGGCAGCACAACTTTCCCTAACGAGTTTGGCATCAAGCTCGCTTTCCGTGCCTCGAAGTTTATAATTTACATGTAGAGCCTCGATGTTCTTATGGAATTTGTACAGCAGGTGCAGAAGTGTCATAGAATCACATCCTCCACTAACCGCTACAAATAATTTGCACCCTTTTTCAGATTTTAACTCTGACTTAAGCGTATTTTCAATATCCTGACTATTGAAAGGCATCTATAATCTTTTGAATTTTAATAAGACATTCTTCATATTCCTTCTCGGCATCTGATTGTATTGTTATGGCGCTACCGACAGCACAAGATAAGGTTTTCAGTCTGCGATTATAGATAACGGTGCGAATGATGACATTGAAATCAAAATCTCCGTTAGGGGCTATATATCCTATAGAACCGGAATACAAGCCACGTTTGAAATCTTCGTATTCTTCAATGAGCTCCATTGCTTTTATTTTAGGGGCTCCGGTCATAGATCCCATAGGAAAAGTAGCATTAATAATATCTGTGAAGGACATTTCTTTACCGATAGTGCACGATATGGTTGAAATCATTTGATGAACGGTTTCAAATGAATAAATTCCACATAGCTCATCTACCTGTACGCTATCCTTTTGAGCAAGCTTTGATAGATCGTTGCGCATCAGATCAACAATCATAATATTTTCCGCTCTTTCTTTAGGATCCTGCTTCAGTAGCTGCTTCAATTGTTCGTCTTCTTTATCTGTTACTCCTCTTCTTATAGTTCCTTTGATAGGCTGGGTTATGAGCTGGTTATTTTTAAGTTTGATAAAACGTTCTGGACTGCCACAATACACATCAAAATCACCAAAATGAAAATAGCTTGAAAAAGGTGCTTTTGTTATATTGTTTAGCTTAAAGTAAGTGTCTTTATGTATTTGTATATCAGCATTATAAGAATTAAATTCTTGACAATAATTTAGTTCGTAAATATCACCTCTCTGTATATGGTCTTTTATTTTATTGACCGTTTTGATGTATGCGTCTTTTGAAATTCTGGGAATAAACTTATACGATCCATTCGAATCGGACGCTTCCTTATTATGATTAAGAAAATGACTCAAAGTCTGTTTATTGAGTTCTGTTTCTTGTCCCTGTACAAAAGTATAGTCCTGATCCTTTATTTTCACGACAACTTCTGGACACCAGATAACTGCTGATGGAAATTCAATTTCGTCAGGATTCCGAGAGTATAGGTTTTCTATTTCATTCTTAATGTCATAAGATAGGGCCATGAACAAATAGTTCTCTTTATGCTCATTAATGAATTTGTGGATAGTCTCCAATGCATTGTTCCCATTAATTTCCAAGAGGGTTCCCTCACCATAAGCGAGTAATCCACTATGGTCATTGCTATTGAGAAAACATATGTTTTTAGTATCGGGCATTATTGAATTGAAAGTGTTCCTTCCCAAATTTTATGTAAAAATAACATCTTCAAATTGTTTTGATTATGAATCTGTTTATACCTTTACATTTTTCAAAGCGCAAAATGAAAAACTTTCTGAGTATAGTCCTGATTTTTTTGATATCTGTGACTCATGCTCAAAATTCAGAAACGCATACTTTAAGTGGGTATATCACTGATTCTAAAAGTGGGGAGGCCCTGATTGGAGTAAAAGTATTTATCCCGGAAATTAACAAAGGAGCGATAACCAATACCTATGGTTTTTACTCATTGACAGTCAATTCTGGAGATTACACAGTTGAATTTCGTTCTACATTTTATCCGATTGAAACCAAGGAAATCTCATTTCAAGAGGATGTGGTCTTAAATCTCGAGCTCGGAATAAATGTTCAAGATCTCGAGGAAGTTGTAGTGAATGGGAAAAAAGGTGAAAATGTGAATTCTACGCAGCTCGGCAGAATAGAGCTGAATATAGAGAGTATCAAGGCTTTACCCGCATTTATGGGGGAGGTTGATGTCATTAAAACCATACAGTTGTTACCAGGTGTGTCCTCTGTAGCCGAGGGCGGACAAGGGTTTTACGTCAGAGGAGGAGGTCCAGATCAGAACCTGGTTCTTTTGGATGAAGGAGTGGTATATAATGCGGCCCATCTCTTTGGTTTCTTTTCTGTATTCAACTCGGATGCTGTGAAAAGCGTAAATCTGATTAAGGGCGGAATGCCTGCAAATTATGGTGGTAGAATGTCTTCCGTTCTTGAAGTCAATATGAATGAAGGAAACAATAAAAGATTCAAAGTAAAAGGAGGTATAGGAGCAATATCTTCCAGACTAACAGTAGAGGGACCCTTAAAAAAGAATAAAGGCTCATTTGTGATTTCCGGACGACGTACCTATATTGATATTCTAATGAAGGCCTTTATTCCAGACACATCTGCTTTTGCCGGTTCGAGTTATTTTTTCTATGATTTAAATGCCAAATTCAATTACAAAATATCGGATAAGGATCGAATCTTCTTGAGTGGGTATTATGGAAAAGATGTCTTTACCTATTCTGATACAGAGGGCGGTTTCAGTGCCGATATGCCGTGGGGAAACGGAATAGCTGCATTGAGATGGAATCATTTGTTTAACAATAAACTTTTTATGAATGTTACCGGTACTGTTTCTGATTATATGTTCCAATTCGGTTCGGCTCAGGATCAATTTCGATTCAACCTGGCATCAGGTGTCCGAGACGTGGGAACCAAGGTTGATTTTTCCTATTTCCCTAATACCAAACATTCCATTAAATGGGGCGCAAATCATATCTATCATACGTTTACGCCTACAAGTGTATCAGCCGAATCTGATTCTGTCGTTTTTGATACAGGAGAGGCCCAGAAGTTATTTTCCCATGAATCCGCGCTTTATATACTCGATGATTTTGAGCTCAACGACAAGATTAAAATAAATGTAGGATTGAGGTATAGTATGTATCATCATGTGGGCCCGTTCACAAGATATATCAATGGAGATATTAGTACTCCTGATACGTCCTTGGATTATCCAAGTGGAGAGCTGATCAAGTTTTACCACGGATTAGAGCCCAGGTTATCCATGCGCTGGCTCTTACCCGACAATAGTTCAATCAAAGCCGGATTCGCATACAATTACCAGTATGTTCACCTGACTGCCTTAAGTGCTGTATCATTACCTACAGACATATGGTATCCTACTACGGATATTGCAAAACCTCAGATTGGCTGGCAGGGGAGCGTAGGGTACTTTAAGAATTTCATGGATGACATGTTCGAAACATCAGTAGAGCTGTATTATAAAAAAATGAATAATATGATTGCCTATAAAGAAGGGGCTTTACCAGGCGATAACGTAAATGACAATACAGATAATTTATTGGTTTTTGGCGAGGGCTGGTCGTACGGAATAGAATTTTTTATAAAGAAAGCGATAGGACAATTTACCGGCTGGGTGGGATATACATGGGCAAAATCAGACCGTTTGTTTGATGACCTCAACTCGGGAGAGCTTTATCCGGCTAAATATGATCGAAGACATGATTTGAGTATTGTGGGAAGCTATAAGCTTAATGACAGATGGACCTTTAGTACTGCTTTTGTCTACGCCACCGGGAATACACTTACACTGCCATCATCCTGGTATGTTCAGGAACAGAATCTTCTTTTTAATTATGGCTTGAGAAATTCGACAAGAATGGCACCCTATCATCGTCTGGATTTGTCTGCAATCTGGTATAGCAAGGAGTACAAATCACACACCGATGTGAATGGAGAAACTACGCGAGTAAAGAAAAAATTTAAGAGCAACTGGGCATTTTCGATATATAATGTATATAACAGAGCAAATCCCTTTTTCTTGTATGTAGATAATGACGGAGATTTTCTTGACGGAGATTTTCAGCTCACCGTAAAACAGGTTTCCCTATTTCCGATTATACCAAGTGTTACATGGAATTTTGAATTTTAATGACTAGATCTGTACTATATGTTTTTCTTTTGGCTTCTGTGCTACACTCATGCACCAAAGAAGTTGAAATTGATATTCCTGGATTTCAGGAACAGATTGTTATTGATGGAGTTATTGAAACGGGACAACCGGCTATTGTGTTGCTATCCAGATCGGCTGATATCTATTCGCCTACAAACCTTGACGCTTATTTGAGTGGTTTTATTTCTGACGCGATCGTCATTGTCTCAGATGGTACAGTTAGCGACACGCTTCTGGAAATCTGTACGGATAATCTACCACCCGGTGCTGAGGAGATTGCCGCGGCATTTTTTGGTATACCAGTTGAAGAATTGGTAAATCTGCATTTATGTGGGTATTTCTCCACAAGTATTGTTGGCGAGGTCGGTAAAAGCTATGATTTAACGGTTTACATTGAAAATGACGTATATACAGCTACAACCTCCATTCTGGAACCTACACCCCTAGATACTCTTTACTGGAAGCCTGAACCTCCACTGAACAATTATGGCTGGTCCTGGGCAGTTTTATCTGATCCTCTGGGCATGCACGATGCGTACAGATGGGAAATCAAGCGTCTGAATATTCTTCCTGATGGAACTCAGGACCCACTTTTATATAAACCATTCGGCCCATTTTTTGACGATGTCTTTTTTGATGGTTTAACTTTTGAATTTGCTTATGAGAACCCCATTAGTTTTCAGGATGAAACTATTGAAAGTCAATATCGAGGATATTTTGAGCAGGGAGATACTATTTTGGTAAAATTCTCGAAGCTGGGGAGAAATGAGTTTGAGTTTTACGAAAAGAAATACAATCAGATGTATACTGCAGGAAACCCCTTTGCTACCCCAACCAATATTCCAACGAATATCACTGGAGGCGCACTTGGAGTATGGGCAGGCTTTTCTCCTTGGAGTGACACCTTATTTTGTCAGCCCTAAGGAGTCAAGAGCTCAATAATATCCTTTTCATCTGGAAATTCTGTAATGAGCTCCTCATAGCTGAATAGCTCAAAATCCTCAAATTCAAAGCCTGGAGAAACCACACAGGAAACGAGTGCATATGAATCAGGTTCAAGAACAGAGCTTCCAAAGATTGTGTTCCCTTTGACGAGCTGCTGAGGCCTGCATTCTGGGCCATGTGTTCTGCCAAGAATGTACTCTTTATGCTCCCCTTTTTCCAGTGTGTGAATAGAAATGGGGCTTCCCTCATGGTGAAACCACAGCTCATCATTTTTAATGCGATGAAAATGAGAAACGTGTTCTGAGGTCAAAAGAAAATAAATAGAGGTCATCAATACACCGTTTTTATCTTCTGTTTTAATTGTAGAACAATAGGTTTCCGCATAATAGCCTCCTTCGGGATGCTTTAAGAGCTTCAATTCTTTAATGATGTCACGTTTTCTACTCAATAGGGCCGGGATTAAAAGGTGAACCCGTGCTTCTCAAATTTGGGAAAAAAAACTTCAAATCAATAGAAATATAAGAACCATTGATTTCACCATAGGCGGTTAGCTTATTTCCCTGGTTTTTATATTGGGTTGCCATAATAAATAAGGGAGCAAATGGTATCCTGACGGAACCACCTAAATAGAAAAATCCTGATTTCTTTGTGCGGTATTCAAAACCAACATTCCCATTGAAATCCAATCCAATTTTTTTTCTAAAATCGGCATATCCCTCATAAATAAATGAGTGTAGTCCTTCAGGGTTAATTTGACGGCCTACACTTGATGGTTTATATATTGCAGCTACTCCTAAAGAAGCATTTGCATACCATTCCTTAGTCATTTTGATATAAATCAAACAGTTTAAAGGAATGCTATACTCAATGAATGAAAATGCATCAGACACAAACAAATTTGAATCAGGCAATTGCATGTTGATATCAAAATTTCTTTTCGTAAAGTTAATACCCGTTTCAAAGGCAATTAATTCAGTTATACCAGCCCTAACTGTAGCCCCTGCAGAATATCCTACTTTTTGAGTGGTGGTGCTGCTAAAAGACTCGTTTGTCAGCGTAAGGGTTTTTTCTCCAACAAGATTGTTAGGTATTACCGACTGATATTGAAAACCAAAATAGGAGGGAACCCTATTCGATTGTGAATACGACATGAATGAGATAAGTACGAAAAGGACGCTTACATTCTTCATTTGTGGACTTCCGTTTGTTTTTTAAGGTGTTCCATATGCTTACAATAACTCATAATACTCAAAAGTAGTATACCTATACCAAATATTACTACTGACCATCTCAGGATTTTAAATGGAATGAGTGGCTTTTTATGTATCCTTTCGACTTCATAATTCATTTTCATGGTTTTTTTGTAATGCTTTTTATGAATCGCAAATAAGGTATAGGTAAGCTGGCGTTTCTCTTCGCTGTCTTCTTCAAATGAAATTTTATCCTTTTCTAATAAACTCCTGAAAGAATCCGCACGTTCTTCATCTGCAAATCTGTAAATGACATATTTTGGATTAGTCGGGTGCTTAGTAAAATTTACAAAGCCCAGGTCCAGATGTTCTATTGGGTTTTCCATTCTGTATTGTACTCGAGGGGTTTGCGATGAGATTGAGGCCATTCTTCTGTGGTATAACCCAGATAGATCAATCCAAGACAACGGTCTTTTTCATCGAGGCCCAAATAGGACTTCATTAGATCAGAGTACACCAGCTTTGGAGTCGACCAGAAAGAGGCAATTCCGTATGCTGTTGCCGTAAGCTGTAAGTTCTGTACTGCACAGGCTACCGCTTCAATTTCTTCGATCTCAGGGATTTTCTCTTCCTTTTGCCTGGACATACTTACCGCAATGACAACTGATGAAATCAGCGACCTGCGAATGAGCTTGGCCAGCCTGGTGTCTTTTTGTTCTTCAGGGGGAGTAACTTCCAAATATATTTCCCCGAGCTTTTGGCTAAGATTCTGTCGGGATTCTTCGGACATAAATACCACAAATCTCCACGGTTCTGTTTTTCCGTGGTTGGGCGCCCACTGGGCATTGTTTAAGAGCAGTTCAATTTGATCCTTTTGGATTTTCCTGCTTGAATAGGATTCAGGAGGAATAGATCTTCTCGATTTGATCAGCTCAGTAATTTCGGATAAGTTAAATTTCATGGAGAATGTTAGTCAAATTTATGGTGTGAGACCACTTAATTACAATACGCATCCTTGTACACCTTGGCATTTTCCAAGCCAAGAGCTATTGCTCTTCTAAGGTCGGAACAGCAGCCTCTTTCATCGCCATTCATACGTCGAATTAAGGCGCGCATATAATAATAGTTAGGATTTTTTTTGTTTAAAAGAATCGCCTGATCCAGATCCGTTAAGGCAGCGCCATACTTGTCTACATTAAAATATAAAAATGACCTTATCGAAAACAGATGTGCTATGGACTCAGGGTCCTTTGGAACGGCCATGGTTATTCTCAAGCCGTCATTTAACAGCTCCAGTGCCAGGTCATATTTACCTTGTAACACATAGATATCTGATATTTTTGCATAGCTGTCCGCAAAGGTAGAGTCTTCCCATAGGGCCTTTTGATAACAGCTCATTGCAGCGAGTGTATCCGTTTTCTTTAGCTTTTTATCTCCCTTTATAAGGAGCTTGGCGACCTTTTTCTGGGCGGGAGCCAAAAAGGCTAATCCAATAAACAATACGGTCAAGAATCTCACAAGCCAAAGATATTATTTTTTATAGGAATCCTATATAAAGGATTGATTGTATTCATTCAAATAGTTTTATCTTTGCCACCAGTATTGGCCCCGTGGCGCAACTGGATAGCGCACCTGATTACGAATCAGGAGGTTACAAGTTCGAATCTTGTCGGGGTCACAAACAAAAGAGCTTCCCTTTCGGGAGGCTTTTTTTGTTTTTAGACATTCAATCCTGTAGTGATCTTTCCTTATTTCCTTCCCTTTT
>Ga0315334_10001451_pt1 | contig 14608 bp, 31 predicted proteins | sample M150034915metaG_FD_205555 | JGI IMG/M metagenome (GOLD analysis project Ga0315334, IMG submission 205555) | Ammonia-oxidizing marine archaeal communities from Monterey Bay, California, United States - M1 500m 34915 | ecosystem: Environmental > Aquatic > Marine > Intertidal zone | place: USA... | reverse complement strand
TTAATTGGTCTAAAGGTTCACCGCCCGTAAACGTTATTTCGTTGCACTCCGGCTCTAATAATGCCATCCATTCGTATAATTCCGTTAATGTTACCGGTTCACCGGATTCGAATTCCGTATCGCATCGAATACCTAAAGAATAACAGGCATTTTTTGTTTTACATCCTTGTAATCGCACAAAAAATGTCGGTGTTCCGGTTCTTATTCCTTCGCCCTGTAATGAATAGAATTTTTCACTAATATTTAATTTCATAACTCGCCTTGCATTTCCTTGTTTCTTCGATAGTACATTTAATTAATTCGGTTCCGGTTCCTTCCAGTTGCATCGGTGCGATATTTTCGGTAAAGTGTTTCGCAATATTTTCCGCCGTTGGATTAAATTCGCAAATGTATAAAGATTCGGGCGATATTTGGTTTAGCGAAATCATTAACGGGTCATTCTTCCATATAAGAAATTTATGGTCGTAATTATCTTCTAACCATACGCATAATTTTGATTTGATAACTCCGAAATCGATAACCCTTCCGATACTATCTAAATCGCCAATTATGGTAAAGTGAAATCGATAATTATGCCCGTGTAAATATTTACATTTCGATTCGTGTCCGTGTACTCTATGTCCGCACGAAATATCGTGGTATCTTTCGGCGGTTATAATCGATTTATTTTCCATTTTTTTATATTTCCATTAATATCGAATGTATGGTTTCATCGTGTGCCATGGCGTTTTCATTTTTCAATCTGTTTTTATAGAATTCTTTTGTTACTCGATACGATATTTGGTCTTTTTTAATCGTTTTAAACGGCTTTATTAATTTTTTAATGTTTTCGGATGTTAGGAAATATTTAGTTTCGTTAATCGAATTATTTCGTTTGATTTTAAAATCTTTTCCATCGTTCACGAATTGAATTAATAATACTTTTTTTCCTTTATGGAATGTTTGTAAATGTTCAAATAATTTATATCGCTGTTGTACGGTTAAATAATGAAGAACGTATCGGATAACGATTAATTTATAGTTTCCTTTATGGAATAAAATATTATCTATAATGTCCGGTTTTTTGGATGTATCGATATCGATGGAAATGGATTGCGGAATAAACTTTTTTAAATTACCATTTGCACCGCCATAATCTGCTACTTTACCGGATGTATCGACACCTTTTAAAAAAGTTTCCATACAATCGAAGTAAATTAATTTCGAAATCGAATCGTTCCATTTGCCGAATTTCGTGCCTTTATCGATGTTATAAATTATCTTTTGCATATTTCTGAAATTTTACCCATTCTTTAAAATTGTGAATTGCAATTTCGTTCGATTTCATCTTCGTATTTTCCGGTTTATTGTGTTTAATTAAAGTGGTTCCGTTAAACTGGAAAAGGAAACCGCCACGATTTCCATATAACCACGCGGTCGAATCGACAGAATCGTATTTAACGTTTTCGAGTTTCTTTAATTTGGTATATCCTAATCCGTGAACCTTTGTTCCGAACTGATGTGCGATATCTACCATTTTATTAATTACGTGGATGGATTTGGTATTATTTACCCACGCAGAAGCATACATTCCGGAAGATGAAATCGCTACGTACGGATAATTTTTGCACATCCATTCCCAGTATTTTAAACCCCGTTTCCGATGCCATACCGGAATTGATTTTTTACCGGTTAAATCTTCGAGTAAATGCCGTAATTTTTCCACTTCTTTTAACGGAATTACCGCATCGATATCGAGTTCGAAAAATAAATCGATATCCATTTTATTTATAAATTCCGCATAGCTTCGAACATAATCGTTCCAATTTACACCGGATACATCTTTCGAATTATCCATAAATGTAAATGCTCCGGAATCCAACATAAAATGCCATTCGTTTTGTATTAACGGTAATTGCCATTCCTGTATGTACGCATATGATTCGAGTACGAATATTTTTTGTTTTAAGATATCGTTTCGATTCGTTCGGTTCTTTTCACCGTGAAACCCTGCTAAATAAATATCCATTTTTTGCTTTTTTGATATGTTCCCGGCATTTAATCCGGCGATATAAATATCCATTTATTTCGATAGTAGTATGCGTATTGCTTCTTCCGGTGTACTGGATATTCTTGATAATTTTTCCTTTATTTCGATGTATTCCGTTTCGATATAATTTAAAACGATGGTTTTTAATTCGCTATCCGGTGCATTATCTTCATTTTCAGCGAAGAAATCATTTAATTCGATATCTTCCGGAACAAATGTATTCAAACCCCATTTTATAAGTAATTCGGAATTCCAGTTATTCGCCAACGCATCGGAATCCCATCTTCCCGAATGTACGTTGTCTTTAATAATGAATTCTTTTTTCTGTTTATCGCTCCATCCTTCGATTTTTATAACCGGTACGGATTTTAATCCGGCTTCGAAACACGCTTTTAACCGCATATTTCCGCCAAGTATAACGGATTTTTCATCGATAATAATCGGTTTAACTTTCAGCATTTCCGGAAAACCACGTATCGAATCCACTAAAGAATTAAAATCGTTTTCGGTTATGTATCGTGGATTCTCCGAATTTTCTTTTATATCCGATAGTTTTACGATTTTATAATTCGCTAAATCCATATTTAGAATATGTATATAAACAGATGAATAATATAGTATGCTCCGGTAACGGCTCCGACACGATACATCGCTAATTTTATATGTTCCATCTTTTTAAAATATTCCTGTATGCTCGGAGAATTTTGCCAAAATAGAAACAATAGAATTAACCTATCGAGAAAAAATAATACCAGTATCGGAAAAAATAATATGGCACCGAATACGGCTTTTATTTTATCGGATTTACTTCTTTTTAATTGTGTTTTCATATTGCTAAATTAAATTTTTCTTTCGACTTTATGGAAAAATATGGAATGCACTTCGCCGAATGTTTTGTATCGTGCTATCCGTACGTTATATTTTTCGAAGTGTAAATCGATGCCAATCATCTTTTTTTTTAGGTCGATTCTTTTCCAAAACATTCCGCCACGTGTTCCGGAATCGTATCCATCGGAAAAAATAATGTGCGTGGTATCGATATCGTAAAGCCGTAATAATTTTCGAATTTTCTTTTTTGTAGGATATGAAAAAATCGTTTCTTCCATCCGCTAAACTATTAAAAAAACCGGATAAAAAAACCATCGTTTTCGGTGAAATCGTTAAAACGTATTAAATTCGCGTAGATGCCCTTTTAAAGCGTTTTAAGACACTTTCGGTGCATTGTGGTATGTTACCATCTAAAACCGGAGATAATGTGTCGCCCTATGGATAAAGGGATACAGAGCGATAAAAAAAATATGAGATTATTTGAATTTTTCTAAAAAAAGGATATAAAGGGCGATAATTAACGCCATAATCCACGAAAAAATAACAATCTCTTTCATAATTAGTAAAGATACTAATAACGGCGGAAATGGATTTTAAACCTATTTTCCGCCGTTTTAAGACACTTTTAACCCTTTTGGATAGTCTTGCCTAACTTCGCTAAAGAAGTATCGGTTAAACCACGTTTATTATCCAAAAATAGATATAACTGTGTCGGATGCACTTTCGATTTAATTGCTAACGCATTAATCGATAATCCGGAATCCTTTAAATATTTGTTTATAATATTTCGAGATTCTTTTTTAATGTTTGCCAAATCTTTGGTTGTCATAATTTTATTTTTTATTTAAAACGGTAAATCGTTTTCTTCATCCGGTTGCGAATCTGACATCGTGCCTTCATCGTTTATAGCTTGTGCCATTTCTCCGTGTAATTCTACTTCGTTATTATTTCCGGATTTAACTTTATCGATTTGCCACGCCTGTAATGAATTAAAATATTTATCGATTCCTTCCGGATTAATCCATTTTCTTCCACGAAGATTAAATTTTACTTTAACCATATCGCCGATTTTATACGAATCCAGTAAACCGCATTTATCCTGTACTATTTCAATTAATATTAATTGCGGATAATCATCCTTCGATATTTCCCGTAAAACGAATTCACGTTTTTTAAATTTATCCGAAATTATTTGTTCCGGCTTTATTATTTCGAGTATTCCAGTTATTTCCATTTTAATCGTTTTTAGATATGAGTACATAAATATCCGCATTAATCTTTTTCAGATTAAACGTTTTTCTTTTTTTACCGGTTGTTATGTTTTCTTTAATTAACTCCGGGAAAATCATTTCGCAAAATTGCCGAGAATTAAAAATAACGTTTTTTCTTTTTTCCACGTTTTTGCTCCCGTATAACGTAATTCCGAGTTCATCGGTAAAGACTACGCATATATCGTTACCGAGTTTTCCGATTTTAACGTGTCTACGGTTCGTTTTAATATTATTCGAAAAGGTACATCCGAACGATTTATTTCGGTTGTTTAGATTATACCATACCGACAAACTATTCGGCATTAATACACTACGTTTCGAAGTAGTGTTAAAATCAAAGAATTGAATTAAGTTTTCCATAATGTTCATTTTATTTTATTTGAAGGTTTTGCTTTTTATTCAGTTTTGCACCATCGATATCGATTCCGGCTTTAATATCCTTTTTAATCGCCATTTTATCGATAGTGGTATTCAATACTAATTTTTTGTACTTCTTATCGATTAAGGATTCGTCTATAATTTCTACCGATTCGGATTTACGAAAATTAATCTTCGTTGTGGGTGTTTCGATTTCGTTTATATCGAATTGTAACATCGCATTCGATAAAGCCGTTTTTAATCGTGTAACGGTATTATTTCGAATCCGTTTTATTTCTTGTAATCGTTTTACTTCCGCATCTACTATTCCGATTTCGTAATCCATCTTTCGAATTACTATGCCATAATCGATTGCTTTTAGTTTTAAATTTCCTTCCGTAATGGATAAATTTTCTTCCATCCCTTCGGTTAATTCTCCACCGTTTTCGATTAACGTGTTTATAATTAATTGTAAATCGTTCGAAATTTTAAATAATGATTTCATTTGTTCCGTGTTTTAAATTATTAAATTTTATGTTGTTTCCATTCTTCCAGTTCTTTTAACTGATTTTCGGTTAAATCGTAATCTTCTTTTAATCTCTCGATTGAATATTCACCTTTATCGATAACGTTACACGCTTTAGTAAAACGTTCATCGGTTAACGATTCTTTTTTCGGAATATCTATCGTTTCGGAATGTTCTTTATCCGTATCGTGAATTTCGCCGGTTGGCACCAAAAATGTATAAAGTAAAGTGTATTTTAATGCGTACGTACTCGCTTTTCCGGATGCTTTATCCATATTATCGATTCCGTGTCCGTATCCTTCGATAATTTCCGATTCTCCGGATTCGTGGATTAATTTGTACTTCGTTTTCAATTCAACAAAAATTTGTTGTTTCTGTTTTTCTCCGTAATTCGTGGTTTCCTTCCATCGTTCGATTTTCATTTTCGGCTCTATATTTACCGGAAGGATTATTAATCCGGCTTTAACCATCGCATCGCCGATGATTCTTTTAACATCCGAATCCGAAACTCCTTTATACGAGTAATTGCCGGAACCAACAGTTAAATTTTTTTCGATTCCTTTTACTTCGTTCATAACTTGTAAAACCGCCGAAACTAAATTTTTCGGTTTGGTTTGTTTCGGTTCTTTTTTCACGGTGTTTTTAACTTCCGTGTTTTCCTTTTTAATTGTGGTTTTGTTCATAACGATTTATTTAGATTATACTGATTTATTTTTAAAAAATTGATTTATTAATTCCGTTTTTTTATTGGCTTTAATGAGTTCGAAACCTAAAAAAGATGCTACGTAATTAACGTGTTTTGTCGTTGTGTTACTCCATTTATCCAGTTCGATAACTTGTTTATCATCGAAACGAATACCCGCTACCGTTGTATCGTAGCTTTTAACGAATCCGATATTTCCTTTTCGGATAATATGTAGATTCTGTTTGTACTTTGGTAAAAAAGATTTGTTCATAATTTCCGTGTTTTTTCGTGTTTTACAAAACTAATTAAATTTAACTAAATATACTATTATTTAATATTATTTGCCTTTTCCCGTTTTGATTATTCAATATTTGTATATCGAGTTCATCGAATCCGGTATTCATATCATCCGATTTTCCGCCACGATTCCATAATTTATAATCCTTTTGTTCCTTCGTTCGTTCGAACGGTTTTTCGATAGAAATTATATTAACATTAAAATCATCGATTAACTGGATTAACTTATTTTCGCACGGTTTCCACGTTTTCGAACATTTAACGAATTCCCCGTTAAAATATACCATAAAATTCAATTCTCCGAAGGTTTCCAAGTATTCTATCGTTCCGGTTCGGAAATCATCGGAATATGTATCCGAGCAAAATTTTTCATTATCAAAATAAACTAAATAGCCATCTTTTAATAATTTCGGTAATGTTTTTTCTCCGTTGCTCCAGTTTGTTAATTCATCGAGTGTATATCGATATGTATTATCTTTCATAGTTATTGTTTTATTTGGTTTCTATTCCGTTATTATTCAAATATTCTTTAAGCGAAATTTTATCGATTAAATCGGTATCCATCCATTCAGCTACCAATTTTTTAATTAGTAGTGCTTCGTCTTTTTCCGCCGTTATCGTTTCCCGTATATCGAGATAATTTTTTACTGTTTTTTTCGGCTCCGTGTTCGGTTGTATAAAATATTTATTCACCTTTAAAACTTCCGTATTCTTTGTTGGTTCTTGTAAAATATCTTTGCTAATCGCCCATTCCGGTTCTTTTGATTTTACGAATTCCATCGAAGAACCGCCCAATAAATTTGCGTGGTGTACTGGATAGGAACGATATGTTAGAAATACGTTCCATCCGTTCCGTTTCATTTCTTCTTTGTTCTTTTTCCAATCTGCCCGGAATTCCGGTGTACTTTCGCCGATGTAAAATACTTTCGTTCCCTTTACTTTTAACGATAATTTCGTATTATAAAATTTTGTAGTGGATTTTTTCACGTTATGAACATCGAAAAGAAAATCGCGAACGCCTTGATTCATTGTGTACCATCCTACAACATCCCGTAATGTGTTTTTACCGAATCGCTCCGAATTGTGTTTCGCGAATCGCTCCGAATAATACGCTTTGCATTGTTCTTTTAATTCACTTCGTGTAAAATTTAATCGTTCCATAATTTTCGTGTTTAATTAATTATCCTTTGAAGTTATTGTTTCGAATCTGCGAAATACGTTCCGAAACATAATTATATAAATATTCATTTTCTTCGATATCGAAATAACATAAAAAAGTATCCATATCCAGTAGAGCAGAAACAAAAGAACCGGAAGATGATTCCGGTAAATGATTTTCTTCGATTTGTTCTTTTATCCATTCTTTTATATAACCGGAATAATTTTCGTTCCCTTCCGATTTTTTAGAAATATTTATTAAAGCGTGGATTTTATAACGGTTCGATTTATCCGTACGAACTGTTTTTACTTGTTGATTGATAACGTTTAATTCGTTATCGATTCTTCTTTTTAACTCGATATCCGTGTTAACTTGTTGATTTTCAATGTTTTCGATAGTTACTGTCATAATTTCCGTGTTTTTGTATAACACAATACTACGAAAATTTAATTTAATATAGCTTATAATATCTATTTATTTTCCGTAATAAATTTTTCGATACTGTATTCGATGTACTCATTCCCTTTATTTACAAGGGTTTTCGTAATATCTATTCGAAATATCTGTTTATCGTTGAATCCGTGTTTTTTTTGTAGAATATCGATAAATGGTTTTAATACATTATCTAAATCCGCATTTTTCGAACTAAATCCAACGTTCATAAATAAGGATAATTCACCTTCCGGAACTTTTACCGGCTTCAAAAGAAACATTAATTTCGCTTCGTAGATTTGATATGCTTTTGTCTTGTATCGTTTTCCCTTCCATACGGTGTTAACCGATATCGGTTTAATCTTTATTTTCTCCATTTAATTTATTATGCCGTTCCAGTAACTTCCGTTCTTCCATACGCATCGTAAAATCGGTTTGTATGTGTTTGGTATTCTCATTAATGAAATGCGTTGTACGTTCATCTAAATAGGTATTAAACCATATTAATATATCCGGCATATTTAGTGAATTATAAAATTTTCCATAATCCCCACGTTTCGCTTTTCTTAAAACGTATTGTATTTCGATAATGGATAACATATAAAAAACGGTAATTATTTCGATGCTGATTTCTTTAATCTGAAATTCGGATAATGGTTTTCCAACGTTCACCGATTCATTTAAAGCCAGTAAATGAAGTTCGATTATCGCTTGTACGGAATCGAATCCAAATGATTTAACGTAGTATGCACACGAATTGGAATCTTCTTTAATAGCTTTTTCGATAGAATTAATATGCCTAAATTTCATAACCATCGAAACCGGTTCGAAAAGAGTAACAAAATCATTTTTTGAATGAATTACAATTTCCGATTTATTCCGTTTTTGTAACTCGCCATGCCGATTGTTTTTTTCGTGTTTCATTTTAATCGATTTTCTAAATTTTTAATATATTCCGCCGAAATTCCTTTACTGGATTTATTCGATGTTTGTTTTAATTCGAATAATCCTTTATATCCATTTGCTACGGAATTCTCGATTATTTTAATCGCCGTTTCTTCGTTATCGTTCGAAATAGTTTGTAATTGTTTCAATGCCGTTTGTTCGGATACAGATGTTTTATATTTGAATCTGAAATGTTTGGATTTGTAATCCTTCCATAAATCCCAAATTTTAGAAAAACGTTCCGAATGGAACGGTAATAATATATCATTCTCTTTTTCTTTCTCTTTCTCTTTCTCTTTCTCTTTATCTTTATCGGTACGTTTGGAACCGTTCGTATTCGTTCGTTTACGTTCGTATTCGTTCGAATCGGTGTTTTTATCCCACCGTTTACGGATGTTTTCGGAATTCTTTTCGCATCGTTTCGTGTACTTTTCGGAATCGAGATTAAACTGATTTTTAAAGAATTGGAACGCCATATTAATCGTATCGGATTTCGATGGTTCGGTTCCGTTTATTTGGAATTCGTAAATCGCACGGAATAATTTTCCGAGTTCTTCGTTCGATAGGTTTTTAATCGGTTCGTAAAACGAACGATATAATAAAAAGGATGGTTTTTCATTGTTCATAATAAAAAAGTTTTTGATTTACAAAGATTAAAATAATTTTCGTTGTCCGGTTAAATTCGATGATTCGATTAATTTATATTTCGCGATTTGTACCGTTCTTCCGAATCTGTTTACTAAATCCACCGGAATCGATTCGATATCCATTCCATCATCTTTTAAATTAAATATAACCGATGCTAATCGAGTACATCCATAATGTTTTATCGCTTCTAAAGAAGTAATATTTCCGAACTTTTGAAGATGCCAAATAATCGCATCTTTTTGTGTTTTCACTTCTGCATATTTTAGTTTTTTCATAATGTTATTTTTTATTCATTTTAGATTGATATACCGCACACCATTTTCCATTAATTTCCATTTCCTTAAAATCGGGCATCGAAATAATTCGTTTCCGGTATTCGTAAAACGTGGTTCCGTACATTTGCCGGTTATAATTTTTCCCGCAATTAATTTGCCCTTTAATCGAATTGAATAATCCGTGTAATTCGGATGCATCGGTATATTCGATTTCAATGGTTAAAGTTTTAGTTATTGCCTTCGACATCGGTTTAGTTCGTTTACAAGTTCTTTTAATAAATTTTGGTACTCTTTACCATCTTCGATGTTTACCGCCCGTAGAATCGCTTTTAAACGGCTTATTTCGGCTTTTAAACGTATTAAATCATCCTTCGAATAATAAACGTTTTCTTTTACGGTTGGTTTTAGATTTAATTCCTTCCGGAATCGTGCCATCGTTAATTTAATATAATCGATATTATTGTTCATAACTCTATTTTTTCTAATTTTTAAGTGTTCGTAAAACTTTTAATTTATCTTCATTTTCTTTTAACCGGTTCCGATGATATTCGATGTTATACAGGGCATCGGAAATTAAACTTTTTTGTGCGATATCGAATTCGGTTTTCTGTAATTCATCGTTCAAAACTTCGTGTTGTGCTTCCAAGTTATCCGCATCGTACAAACGGTCGTTTATTTTCGCGTTCCGCTTCATTCTTTTTAAATCCGATAATTCGGATAATACTTTTGTCCGGCTATCCTTTAAACCTTCGATTTCTTCGTTTAATTGTGTTCGTTCCGTGTTCATAATTTTCGTTTTTATAAATAAAGAACATCCGGAGCGATTCCGGATGTTCGGTAATATTAATCGTCAAATTGTAATTTGTTTATAAATGATTTCGATAATAATTCTTTTTTAAATGTTAAATGTAACCATCCATCATCTAAAAACATTTGTATTTTTCCGTTTCTTTTCCAGTTCTTTAAATCCTTTTCGAAACGTTCCAAACCGGATAACTGCAAATTTTTTCGCATACTACTCATTGAAAATTCTTCGCCGGTGAATTCTGAAAAATGTATCGAATCATCTTCTTTAGATATCATTTCAAAACATTCTAATCTTTCGAGTAATTCGTTTTCTAAATTGGTGTTGTCAAATAAGTTCATAATGTTTGTTTTATAAGTAAAGAACATCCGGAACGATTCCGGATGTTCGTGGTTAATTAAAAGTTTATTTTTATAATGTTACGAATCGGAACGGTAAAAATTTCTGTATGTCCGTTATGATTTGATTTAACAGTAAACCATAAATTATTTTTTTCTGTCAAAATTGTTCCGTTCATAGTAACGCCGAATTCCGTAAAAATTACTTCACGATATAAACGATTATTTATTTCCCGGCATAATTCGATAATATGTTTTTCCGTTTCCGGTTTACATCCACCGGATATAATAATATCGGATACTTCGATAAATGTTTTATTTAATCTTTTTCCGATTGTTGTAATTTCCGTTTTTACTTCTTCTTTGTTCATAATTGTTTGTTTTATAAATAAAGAACATCCGGAGCGATTCCGGATGTTCGTGGTTTTAGATTATTAATGTTCCGTATTGAATAATGCAGTTGCCACGATTAACGCCGTATCGTTCGAATCGTATCTTTCGGAAATCGTTCCATCTGAAAAATAAATTCTTCCATTATCAACGTTAATATATTCGGTTTCATCATAAATCCGGTTTCCTTCTTTATCGATTTCAACGATTGAATATGTTCCCCACCATATAACCCACTTAAAAGATGCGTTATTAATCTTTGTTAATTCTTCAAATGTTTTTACTTCTTTGTTCATAATTCAAATATTTAATTTTTATTTATTTGTTTCTATTCCACAATACTACGAAAATTTAATTGATACAAACACAAATATCTAATTTATTTTACTTCATTTTTTTTGAAAACCCACGAAACGCCCTGTTTATAGGCGTTTTGGAAGAAAAAAAAGATTTTAGGCACAAAAAAGCCGGTTTACACGAATAAAACCGGCTCCTTTTAAATGAATCGTTAATTAAAACTTCATTATGAACGTTCGCAAAATACGCATTATTTTAATTATTATTCCGATTCCATTCGTTTTATTGCGTTTACTACCGAATTAACGAATAGTATCCGCCAATCATCTGTTAACATTAACTTCGATTCTTCTTTATTCGTCATAAAGCCGGTTTCTAATAATACCGCCGGCATCCGTGTAACTCGTAAAACATAAAACGAATTTTCTTTTATTCCACGCCATCGCGTTAAGTGTTCGAAATTCTTTTTAAACTCTTTACCCATATAATCCGCCATCTTCCGTGAATTTCTCGATGCCCTTCCGTATATATGAACCGAATTACCACGTGCGGAATTAAATGTTCTTCCGTATCCGAATGCGTTCGAATGAATAGATATATAAATACATTTTCTCTGCCGGTTCAATTCGTTTGCCCTTCGTACACGTTCACGAAGCGAAATGTCTTTATCGGAATTAACGATATCAACGTTATCGATATTTAAACGATTTAAAACGTTCATTAACATTTTTGCATTTATCCTATTATTTACGCCTTCATATAGTACAAAGGGTTTTCCATCCGGAAATTTTTTATCCGTAAATTTTGGCGAACGTTTGCCCGATGTTTGGTATTTATTTTCGATTAATCCGCCGTGTCCGTAATCGATTATATACAAATATTTGCTCATTTTAGATGAATTTATTTAATACAGTTTTAAATATTATTCGAAGAAAAAAACCGATTATTAATCCAATTATTAACCATATCCACCATTTCGAGCGATTGCTAATCCGTTCGTTTTTTGATTCGTTCCGGATTCGGATTCGTTCGTTTTTTTCTTTTAATCGTGCTTCCAGTTTTTCGATTTTATTGTTTAATCGATTATTCTGTTTTTCGAGTTTATACAAATAACGGATTTCTTGTCGGCTCTTTTTTCGCTCGATAAAAACCGAATTATTTTTAATTATGGTATCCGTTTTTATTACTCGAATTATCTTTTCGTAAACGATGGAATCGTTAATTATTACCGGTATGGAATCGATGATAATATTCGTTATTTCAATCGTGTCGTTCGTTCCGATTTGGATGGATGGATTTCGCTTTATCGCAAGGTCGATTAATTGTTCCGATGTCCTACACGAAACCAATAAAACCGCAAAAAATATGGTATAAAAAAAATATTTCATTTTTTCCGAGTATTTTTTTTTCGCTCTGTATCCCTTATGTATAAAGGGCGCAACACTTCACACTTATTTAATAGTAGTACACCGGCGAAGCGTTAAAGTGCGTTAGAACGCTTTAAAACGCCATCTACGGCGATTTCCGAGAATTTAACCAAAACCCGAAAAATGCCGATTAAATTTTAATCATTTATCCTTTTTTTCGAAGCCGATTAAACTATCTTTCGAACGTAATAACATCGCCGACATTCCAAAAAATCCGACCAAATCATCCCACGATTGACCGCCCGATAACATTACCATACAATACACTAAAATCGCAATTCCGAGTATTGTCGTTATCCAGTTATTAACTATTCTATTCTTCATCTTTTCGTTTTTTTGTGAGTTTAAAAACCCGTTGTTTTGACGTTTTTAATCTTCGTTTTTTTTACTGATATCGTGAATCGCTTTAATAATACGAAGTTCCATTTTATTCATTTCGGTTTTTATTTCTTGCGTACTATTATCGTGCTTTTCTCGATTCTTTTCGACAGTTCCTTTTACTAAATCAATTCGCTTATGTAAAGTATCCCGCAATTCTTTGCCATCTTCTTGTAATGCCATAATTTCCATTCTTTGAATATTTACACTTCCTTTCAATTTATACCATACCGCCAACGCTCCGGACAATCCGCAGACTATCGAAATTAACATTTCAATTCCTATTGTAACGCCGTTCATTATACTGCGAAATCTGAAAGTCTTATCATTACCCTTGTTTCTAATGATTCGAAAGTATAGGTCAAGTCTTGAATAATTACCGCATCCAAATTAACTCCGAATTCAGCGTTTGTCGTTGTTAGTACAACGTTATTGCTCAATGTCATTGTGTCCGGATTTAAATCGTTTACTATTGGGTTTACTGTAACCGTTGGGTCTGTTATATCTACGTTAAATTCGGGAAATCTATATGTCATATTTTCTTTTTTTTAATTTTATAATCCTAATTCTGATTTAGTAAAATATTTTACTGGAATAGTGCTACCGGAATACGTTTTGCCAACGGTTGCTATACTGCCACTTCCCCAACCGTAATAAAAGGAAACTCCATATAAATAGGTATTGCTCGTCATTATCAACATACCACCATTGTTAAATGGAGTCCAACCAAAACAACCGCCACCAACTAAACTATAATTCATCCATTGCGAAATTTCGCGAATGTTAGGCATTCTCCAATCTGAAAATGTTCCGACAGTTAAGCCCACGCAGTAGGTTAATTGAGTGTACCAATCTGCGTTAGGTGTGGGCGTTCTATGTATTCCTAAAGCCGTTTTATCGTCATATGTTGTCCAATCTATAATTATATTATTTGCATAAACTTGTGTTCCTAATTCATCTGTAAATCGTTCCCTTGTTCCGTGCGGATTATCGATTAATAAAGTGAAAAAATCTAAACCCCGCCCCGCTTGTAAATCTCCATCGTCATAAGTCGCATAACTTATGGTCTGCCCTGTTTTTGTATATCCGAATCCTATCGCACCGCTACCGCCCGATGCCGACTTAAAATTTGCAGTATTCTCTCGTAAAAAAGTTCGTAAACTCGCAACGGTGTACGGTGTAACGCCATCTTCTAAAAACCATTCGCCCGCAGTTACTTCCGCTTGATTTATATATATTCTGCCATCTTCGGATTCGTTTAAATCGAAACTGGTAATACCATCTTTTGTGCGCTCATTATAGAGTGTCCGCGATTTTGAAAATGTAAAAGTATCGGTATTCTTTTCGATAATTACATAATTTGCACTTTCATATACTTTATTCGCCATTATTCATATTTTTAAATTAATAATACGTTCTTTTATTTTTTCGTTTATCGCCCGTTTTACAAGTTAAAACCGCCCTTCGTTGGTATCTATCCAGATAATCGATTTCCGGTGCTTCCTGTACTATTTGCGGAAT
>Ga0315334_10001450_pt1 | contig 14612 bp, 11 predicted proteins | sample M150034915metaG_FD_205555 | JGI IMG/M metagenome (GOLD analysis project Ga0315334, IMG submission 205555) | Ammonia-oxidizing marine archaeal communities from Monterey Bay, California, United States - M1 500m 34915 | ecosystem: Environmental > Aquatic > Marine > Intertidal zone | place: USA... | reverse complement strand
TGGGGGCATCGATTTGTCTCAAGCAATAGAGAAAATGAGGTGAAAAGATGAGTGAAGATGAACAGGTAGAGATGAGCGACCCCATCGAGCATTCAATCGGCGGTAAAGGAGGGCACCTTTTGCGAAGAACATTTCACATCAGCATGTCCATTCTTCCATGGTTGTATTACTGGGAAGGGCAGAACATCACCGACTGGATCAATGAATTGGGTGGACTTGACCTGAGTAGAGAGATGCTCACCAGTTCAATGGTTTTCGCAATTATTCTGGGAGAATCGATACGTTTGAAGATGGGTGTTGCGGTATATGGGCAACGAGATTACGAAGCTGATCACATAAGTGCACTCGCTTGGGGTGCCTTCGCTGTCGGAATGGTGTGTCTGACCGTTCCTGAAGCAGGCCTTCACGGTGCTGCATTGGGGGCGCCTTTGATCCTCTCTCTATCATTGGGAGATCCAGCACTTGGGGAGATGCGCCGTAGCGGCATGGATGAAAAGAATGTGATGCTGTTCGGCATGCTGTTCCTTGCAATCATCTGGGGTGCTGGAGCAATATGGCTGGGCACTCCATGGTGGTTGATTCCATTGTTTGCCCCATTGGGAGTTCTTGCCGAGAAACCAAGACTTCGATGGATTGACGATAATGCAACCATGTTGTTGATTCCATTGGGGCTTGCAATACTCATCGGCCCATGGTTGTGAGAACGGTTCTTCTCGTCATCTTTACAAGTCTCCTGCACTCGCAGGTGTATATGAGCGAGCAGAGCGACGAGTCGGAGGAAGTCCCGCAAGGTGCTTACATATTCGTCTTCCTGCTCTCTTTCGCTGCATTGATTATCACAATGTTCGTATATCCATTGTGGACCGCTTGAAAGCAGGTTCTGTGCATGGGTTGAAATGAACCTTTGAAAGCCAACTGTCCATGTGTGGAATCGCGGCGATGCTAGGCCAGCCGGACGCGCTGATTCTCAAAGCCATGGTTGAACTTCTAGGACATCGAGGCCCTGATGGAAGCGGAATCTGGAATGATGATGATTGTGGTTTGGGCCATTCGCGATTAGCTATAGTGGATATCAAAGGTTCCAAGCAACCAATGGTATCAGATGAGGGGCGTGTACTCGTGGTCAATGGAGAGATATACAATCATCAACAGTTCAGGTCCTCGATCCGAGATTTCAGATGGAGGACCAAGGGAGATTCTGAAGCCATTCTTGCTCTGCATTCAAGGTACCCTGATTGGGTCTCAAGACTGGATGGAATCTTCGCCATCTCCCTGTGGGACCCGATTCGCAAGGAATTGACTTTGGCTCGCGACCCACTTGGAGTCAAACCGTTGCTTCGAACGATTGTCGATGGCACTCTATTAGTAGCCTCAGAAGCTAAGGCGTTCAGAGCACATGAAGGGCATCTACCGGCAATGGATATCAGCGCAATGAAAACCCGAATCGCCTTTGAATATCCTCTAGATGATTCATCGTTGTTCAAGGATGTTGAACAAGTATCACCAGGCACTTACGAGATATGGGGCCTTGATGAAGGCAGAGCAGTGCTTCTTGAACGCCATAGATACAAGCACTGGAGATTGGCTCCGGATGAGAACTGGAATGACCCTCAAGGATTGTTGGATTCCTTGACCCGATCCATTGCCGACCGCCTGATGTCAGATGTCCCGGTAGGTGTCGTGCTTTCTGGAGGATTGGACTCAGCATTGGTCGCCGCTCTTGGGCATCAAGCAGCAGAATTGGCAGAACAACCGGTACCCGAATGCTGGACTGTGGCTGAAGATGAAGATAATCCGGACTGGTTGGCTGCTGAACTGGTCACCAGTGAACTGGATCTGATCCATCATCAACGAATCTTGGAACCTGATTCCTTCTGCTCAGCCGTTCCAGACATGTGTTGGCATGGAGAGGACCTCGATGTGACTGTCATGTTCTTCCAACCACTTTTCCAGACCATGGCCAGAGAAGTGACTGTTGGATTATGTGGTCAAGGAGCCGATGAACTGCATGCCGGCTACCCTCGCTATAGGAATCTTGAAGAACATCAGAACCTGATCAGTAATAGACTCAACAAGATGGGTATTGAATATGACTTGAGCAGTTTCAATTCTTTACAATCAAGCCTACAGTTCGAACTCGACCATGGTCAATTAAGTAATTTCCAATTGCGATTGGTTGACCGGCATTCGATGGCGCATGGACTTGAAGTCAGAGTACCATTCCTCGGCGCTGACCATGTAGAAGCCTCCAGACATCTTCCGATGGACGAACGCTTACCCAAGAATGCCATATGGGGTCAGGAAAAACAGGCTTTGCGCAAGGCTGCGAAACTAAGTCCACTTCCAGATGAAGTGGTGATGAGACCTAAACTTCCCGCAGGACGAGCAACCGCACCGAAGATGTTGGATGATTTCCTTGAACAGATGATGCCTCGTGCGAAGGAACTGATGAAAAGATACCCTTCATTAGCCAAAGGTCTAGAGGAGCAACCAGAGATTGCTTTGGGGCTTGGGCTTTTTGAATCGATGCACATTATCAACCGCGGACTTGGACGAAACAACAAGTCTGTCGAAGAGTTGATCGACGAGATACTTTGAGGTGATGGATTGACATTTCTGGAAGAGAACCGGCACCTGTTGGAAGAGAAGCGCGACACATTGAAGGAATGGTTCACTCGAAAACGTGCAGAAGTTCCAATCCCCATCTACGGAAGCGTGGACATCAGAGATTCGGGTTGGAAAGTATGTGTCGTGGATGCCAATCACTTTCCGGCTGGCTTCAACAATGTCTCAGCTGATGAAGAACCACGACTCAGCCAATTGCTGAAAGAACACATCATTCGTCGCCATGAAAACTGTGAATGGGTTCATCTCTACCCTGAGTCACACACTCGCAATCAAGCCTATGTGGAGAATGTCAAGGTGATTACAAGATTGATTGAACTGGCAGGATTCAGAGTCACTGTCGGGTCTCCAGAATTGGCAGGACATGGCTCACTTGATGGAATAACAGGTCCGCTGAAGCTGGTGGATGTAGTTGTGGAGGGGGATTCGCTCATGATCGATGGCAAGAAACCTTGTCTGATTCTACTCAATAATGACTTGACCGAAGGAATCGTATCAGGTCTTGAAAGCCAGCAGACCAGCCCTCCTGTCGAAATGGGTTGGCATCGAAGACGCAAGTCTGAACACTATTCGGTGCTCAAGGAATACGTTGATGAAGTCTGTGAAATCATCGGTATTGAACCTTGGCGGTTGACCACTGAATGGTTCGTCAGTGAAGACAAATGTCTGGACGAGGATGAGTGCCGAATCAAACTGGCTGCAGAGGTCGATGATTTCATCAGAAATATCAAAGAAAGATATGTGAAACATGGAATCGAACGTGAGCCTGTGGTCTTCATCAAGAATGATAGAGGGACCTATGGTTTAGGAATCCTGACCATCAGGTCTGGAGATGAATTACTGGAATTATCTAATCGTAAGATGAAGAAATTGAGTTATGGTAAAGGTCGAACGGTGAATGAGAATTTCCTCATCCAAGAGGGGGTACCTACTCAATTCAATGATGATGGCCCGATTGAACCAGTGGTCTATCTGATAGATGGAGAAGCAGCATCCTGGTTCTATCGCATCAACTCGAAAAAATCTGATATTGATAATCTGAATTCTCCAAGCGCAATATTTCAACGCAGAGACCAGATGCCGGAATGGTTGACCAAAGACGCAGAAGGTTGGCACGCACTGGTTGCGGAGTTATCGATGCTGGCCATGGGACGTGAAATGCAGGTCAGGTCCTGAGAAGGATTGAAGCGAATCATCGCTTGGGGATGCACAATGACCTCTGTGGATGAGTTGAATCAACGCCGCAAGGCAGAGCAACTTCGAATTCGCAAAGCCCTCGATGAACTACATGAGGATAGGAAAGACTCCCTCAAAGGAGGAGATGACGCAGTGGCTTTTGTCAAAGAAAGTCTCTGTATTGGCTGCGACCACTGTATCATCGTCTGTGATGATGATGCCATTGAACTGTATGACAAACCTCTGGCCAGCCCAGTGATGGATGTCGATGTCAACAAGAAGGCCAAGATCATTCGAGACGCCTGCACAGGATGCCGATTATGTGTTCTGGCCTGCCCAACTGATGCAATTGTCATGCTCGATAGGTGATAAAATGTCAAAGAAGGAAGAAGCGCTAAGATTCGGTGGAGAGTTCGGACCAAAGAAAGGACCCAACACCAAAGGAGTGGGACTATCCACATTCAAATCGATGGTCTGGATCTCCAATATTGGAGGATTGACCCTATGTGCAATCGCACTGGAATTATTCGTCGTCCAACAATCCTTCGGATGGGGATTGTTCTGTTTGATTGCGGGAGTCATCATCGCCATCTTCCCCTCCAACTACGAGATCATCGGTATGGATGAAGATACTGAGGAAGGTAGTACGGATGGTGAATGATTCCTATTCATTGATCGGGATGCCTTGTGGAACACTTCTGGCTAGAGTCTCAGAAAAAGGATTGAAAGAATTGAGTTTCCAATCTGATGCTGATATCAAGAAGTGGAAGAGGCTGATGGCCTTTCAAGGCGGCCCAACAATGTTACAAAGGATTTCTCTGGAAGCAACTTCAGCATGGATCTCAGCATATCTCGACGGTGGCGAGATGAAAGAGGTGAAACTGGATATTGAAGGCACAGAATTCCAAAGGAACATCTGGATGACAAGCCGCACAACAGACCTCGGTGAAAGGATATCATATCGAGAATTGGCCGAGAGGGCTGGCCATGAAGGAGCTGCCAGGGCTGTCGGTACCACGATGGCAGGAAATCCAATCTCCATCATCATCCCCTGTCATCGCGTCATCAGATCTGACGGAAATATTGGTGATTATTCCGGACACGGAGGAACGGCAACAAAGAGTTGGTTACTGGAACATGAAATTAATCGAACTCAGATGACACCTTGAGCCAACATCGAATCTGCAACCTTGAGGAATCCTGCGATATTAGCACCCAACATGTAGTTTCCTGGCTCACCATACTCTGCTGCAGTACTTGCACAGGCCTCGTGAATTGCACACATGATGCCATCAAGTCTTGCATCGACCTCTTCACGTGTCCATGACAACCTCATGCTGTTCTGAGACATCTCAAGTCCACTGGTTGCGACTCCCCCTGCATTGCTGGCTTTGCCCGGGGCATAGAGGATCCCTGCCTTGAGAAATAGGTCGATCGCTTCTGGAGTACATGGCATATTACTGCCTTCACAGACGACATCAACTCCGTTCCCCAGTAGATTTTCTGCATCAGTAGCATTGATCTCATTCTGTGTTGCTGCTGGCAATACAACGTCTGCATCAACTACCCACAGAGGATTATGTCCAAGAGAACGGTCAACAGGAGTGAATGATACTCCCTCGAAATGCTCGGCATACTCACTGATTCTACCTCGGCGATTATTCTTCAGATCCTTCACCCATGACAGTTTTTCTGCATCGATTCCCATTGGGTCATGTATGAAGCCACTGCTATCTGACATCGACACCACCTTTGCTCCCAGTTGAGTTGCCTTCTCAGTTGCGAACTGTGCTACATTTCCACTGCCACTGACAAGACATATTTTTCCCTCCAGACCGTCTCCTCTGGTTTTGAGCATCTCACGAGCGAAGTATACCTGACCATAACCTGTAGCTTCTGGGCGAATCAATGAGCCTCCCCAAGTGCGGCCCTTTCCGGTCAATACGCCCGTGAACTCGTTGGCGTTCTTCCTGTACATCCCATACAGATAACCAATTTCACGCCCACCGACTCCAATATCGCCAGCAGGAATGTCAACATCAGCCCCAACATGTCGCCACAACTCACCCATGAATGCTTGACAGAAACGCATGACTTCACCATCAGACTTACCCTTGGGGTCGAAATCAGAGCCACCTTTGCCACCACCCATCGGTAGAGTTGTCAAACTATTCTTGAATACCTGCTCGAAAGCCAAGAATTTGAGAATTGAAAGATTGACACTGGGGTGAAACCTCAGACCACCTTTGTATGGTCCAATCGCACTGTTCATCTGTATCCTGAAACCTCGATTGACCTGAACCTTACCGTCATCATCGACCCATGGAACCCTGAATTGGATGACCCTCTCAGGCTCAACGATACGGCCGAGGATATTGGCATCAGCAAATTCAGGGTGGCGTTCGAGAACCGGCGCCAGACTATCGAGAACCTCTTTCACCGCTTGGTGAAATTCAGGCTGGTCGGGATCTCTTGCAATCACGCTCTCATACACTTCATCAATCAGGCTCATGAAAACACCTTATCTTCGACATTGTCGAGTGGACCGGCGACCTCAGACCACCTTTTGAACATGCCTCAAACCTTCGCATGAATAGTTGCTGATGAGCAATAACAAGGGATAGTGAAAGATGTTTTCAGCCTCCGATTCTCTCTATTCCTCGGATGGCATCTGCCAATATGTGTGATTCCGTCGCCAGTTCATGTATCAGCGTCTGTATCATTTCCTCCTCACTGATGGACAGGGCCCATAGATGAGGAGGTCTGCCAGGACGAGTGCTGACGGATTCAACTGAAGAGACCCACCCTCTCCACCTGAGTTTTCGTAACCCTGAATGGACCTCTCCAGTGATCAAACCAGTCAGTTCAACAATACTCTCAGTCGTGCACTCTCTATGTTGCAACAAGCACTTGAGGACCTCGCTCGCACTGGAGGGAGTGATTATTCCATCCAGATGCTGCCAAGGCAATTCCTGCTCGCTTCTGGCCTTCATACATCCTGAGGGGGAGTTAACACACAAAATTGATGCGGAGATGCATACTGCGTTGTCATACAGGTGATTACAGTTTGTCTATCAATTGCCATACACTTATAGGATGTACAGTGTCTGCTCACTTCACCCCCCGAGGAGATGGAGCACCATGAGCGGCCCGAGCAACCTAGTGAGCGTACGAATCCCAGACGATGAGTTGGCCCTGTTGGACCAGCATGTCGGAACCGAGGGAATGAGAAGTCGCAGCGATGTCATCAGAAGAGCGCTACGCTCCCTGTTCGAGAGTCAGCCCCCACATGAGTCGATGATTAGCATGGTAGTTGAACTGGGCACTGCTCAGATATTCCAATTAGAATGTCTCCGGGAGATGAGGGGCACCTCGCCTGAAGCGGCAATCAACATTGCCCTCAATACATACCTTGACCAGCTCGTGGGCACACTGGTACCCGGCAATGAGCAATACGAATCCACTGCAGCAGAACTTCGGCAGCGAGTCTCTCGAAGCAAGGAGTTCAAGCAGTGAGACATTGGTGAGAGCCAGAAGAGGGGATGGGATGCAAACGCCGCCAGAGGAAAGAGGGCCACCGGGCCGTCGAACCTCTGGCGGCACCCCGAAAGGCCCGCCAATAGCAAGTGGCTGGATTGCACTACGAGCCCGTGCAGCAGCAGCCAATGATGACAGATTCAACCCACACACCCCCTCGGCCCCACACCGAGGGGGCTCAGATTCCGATGATTCAGCGAGCTGAATCAGTAACAATACCACACCCTCTGCGGCCCCACACCGTGGAGGAATCAAATCGAACAAGTGGCTTCGTGCTAAATTTCGGTCGACTGCTCAAAGGCGACATTCAACCATCCTTCGTTCCATTGTGTAGAGACCTTTGTAACTCCTATCGGAAGTCGGCTGACCCGTTGTAAGTGCTCACCAAGATCCAGTTTCAAAGTCAGAATTCCATTGACACTGGATGTTGAAACATTCACTTCATCCTGAGCCAGCCCCAACAGGGGTAATCGAAATCCTGATTCATTGACTTCACCATTCAATTCCTCAACTATCCAGGCCAATTGCCTCTCAGGGGCGATATCCGCAAGATGTGCCTCTGGAACCAAACCCGCACTGAACAGACTCTTCTGATGATTCAGACGTACCTCTTCGAGATGATCAACATCCCCGGCGAATGCAAGATGAAGAGACTGCGGGTCGACAGACAATGAAGATACGTCCTCGGCCGAGGTCTCTTCCTTCTCCGCCTCCGACTCCATCGACCATATCTCATAGACGGACATACATCAACACTGGCATCCTTTCACTTGAAGAAACGCTTTGCATATACTGCTGTAGCCTCTGCATCCGAGCAGAACAATGGGGAGAGTTCAGCTGGCAAGCAACGTCTGTAATTCGGTTGCTTGAACCTATTATCGAGCAATAACACGAATGCTCTGTCTCCATATGCTCGGATTGGCCTTCCCATGGCTTGCATGACCGCATTCACTGCCGGTTGAAAAGATGCGTATTGCCAGCTCTTTCCTTTACCGAAACGTTCTGAGATGTATCCGCGCAATGCATCCGAAACCACACTTGGTGGAGCCATAGGAATCCCTACGCATATGACCGCTGACAATAGATTATCATGGTAATCAATACCTTCAGACAAACGTCCACCAAAGACTCCAGCAACCAGTACCTTACGGCCACGTTGACGTTCTTCCTCAAGTTCTGAAAGCAATTCATCTGCCTGCGTCTTACTCCAACTCGAGTCCTCGAAGATGACTCGACCGACTCTCCATCGATGCTCCTTGATGTACTCATTCAGTTGTGCGTATGAGGGAGCGAAAACTGCTACATGTCCCGTTGTTGAGTTGATAAGAGACTCGATGTGAGACCTGATACGGCTGGTGTTCTCAGTTCCCCTGCCTGACCATTTCGTGGTCACATCCTCAGCGATAGCGACAGGTCTGTTCTTGGCCATGAATGGAGAGTCGTAGGAATGCTCACTCTTACGTGCTGAAGGTACAGCCAACAGATCGGCGTACATCGAAGGAGGGTGAAGTGTTCCCGACATCAATATCGAACCTCGCACCTGTTCCAGTATCGGTCCTGATACAACACCAGCATCCAACAGGTGGGTGGTCACTGTTCCCGATTGGGATTTTGAGTCGAAACGCATGACCAAGGCGGCATCTTTCCCCCATTCAACGAGAACATTCAACATCGCTGCCAATCTGGTACAGGCCAGTTCCTTTTCGTTGTCTTCATCTGAGTCATCGACATCGATGGTGACACCTGCCAATGATTCGGCGAATTCTTTGAGCCCATGTTTACCTGAACTGGATGATACAGCAGCGGCACCCAACTTTGTCTGCACGCCTGATTGATTGACCATAGCGATCGATTCTTTGACCACATCGAGTAATTCAGAGACTTCTATCCGCATTTCAGTTCTCTTCTCTTTCGAATCTCTGGGCTTCATAGCTCCTGCTGTCTCGGACTGATTCAACCTCTGGTTCAATTCTCGAAAGAGAACAACCACCTTACTACGCAACATCTTCAGAACCTCCAAGGCCCAGATGATGGTATCGCTGGAGTCCGATCCTAGTTCGACATTGGTTCCAGCGTACTCCTCCATCTCAAAACCAGCATTTCTCACCATCTCTGGGGTCAGGCGGCGCTCCAATCCACGCCTGATTCGGTCTGGAAGGTTGTGAGCCTCATCAATCACCAGTATCAAGTTCTCCAGAGACAGACCCATGGCATCCAGAGTAGCCTTCCTGACATTTTCATTGAACAGATGATTGTAGTCGCAGACCACCACATCCGCTGCTCGTGCTGATTCTCTGGCAGCCTTCCAAGGACAGACCTGACAAGACCGCCCAGTCTCACTGTGGTGCCTTGCTAGTTCAACCAATTCATCAACATGCAATGGATGAGAAAGAATCCGCTCGGTCATTGAAGGAGCATTGGCCAGCCAAGGCTTGCAACTTCTCTTGGCCCGCATATCACTACACAATCTACTGAATAATGCAGGATGCTCCTTGGCGAACGGTTGCACACACATGTGAGATTGACCGATGAGGTCCACCAATGATACTCTCCTTTCTCCTGCAGCGAGTCGACTATTGATGGCGCGCACAGTCTCAACTACAATACGATGCTGAGATTGACGCCCAGTCAGGAACATTATGGTTGAAGGAGGTGTACCGGAATCCCTTGATTCATGAATACAACCTGCCAACGCTGCAGCGGTCTTCCCTATCCCAGTTGGTGCAGCAGCGATATGATGCCCGCCTGAATGCAGAGCCTGAACGATATGAATGATCATCTCATGCTGACCAGGCCGCGCCTCATCATGAGCCAACCAAGCCTCAGGCCCGGATGCTGAAACGCCGGTTCCAACTACCATCAACTACACACGGTCATCCGACCCTCTATGAGGATTAGCCCTCGAAATACTCACACAACAACAACGCGACCTTGACAATGGCTCAAGCAGGAACCGATACCTTGTCCATGGTGTCGATATCATGCAGGACTCCGCGCAAGGACTCCTGAGCGAAGTTCTTGTGCTGCTCAGTCATCTCATGGGCAGAATAACGAGCCTCCTCAAAGACTTGGTCCAGAGCCATCAGAGAAGACTCATTGATCGGTAGTGCCTTGCGAATACCCATCTCGAACTCTCGCACTGTCTCAAAATCTCTCCTCAGATATCCATGCTTCATCAGTACCTGACACAAATTCTCATAGCACAGGAAGATGGCTTCTCTCATCTCATCTCCAGCAGCCAACAACTCGGCGGTATAGGAGAAGATGTCTGACAATTCCTTGATATGGTCTTCACGTCTCTTCCAGAGCAAGTATCCTCCAATCGCAGCTGCGATAACCAGGGCAGCAACCACGTAGAACCATGTCGGGGTCTCAGCTTCAGGAACTGCTTCAGAGATATCTATCTGTCCTTGATTCGCATGAGTCGATCTGAATACAGAAAGTGAATCATCAGTAATCCTTGCGTCCTCAATCTCCAGTTCAAGGAATATCAAGCCCCAATATTCACTGTCGCTGTATGGAGGGTCAGCCTTGAACTCGAAGTATGCCGTACCTGAAGTATCCGTCACCTGGGTCTCAACACTGTGTGCGGTGTTATTGCTACCCGTGGACGTTATGATTGCAGTTATTGGGATATCTTCGACACGAATATCGATTCCTTGTTCGCGTGCATTCTTGTCGAAGATGATGACTGTACCCTCGACTGAATCCTGACTTCCTGGCACAAGGTCCTTGAAGTTGACCTCGAAATCAAGATCGACCAACAATGAAACAGAACGGTTGACGCTGACAGGATTCAGATATTGGCTGTGATTTCCAGGATATGACAGCATCAGATATATCGTTCCTGGTTCATGGTCGAAACCTACCACACCGCTGATGACGAATGAACCATCGGTCTTCCACAATATCTCACAAGCATCGAGACCATCGATTCCACATATCGTAGCGATGGATATCGTAGCATTGGAGATGATGCTGTTATTTCCACCGACCTCGATCAGACTTCCCTCGAACACCACAGGATGCACGGAAGCACCACGAACCACAGTCTGTGAGGTCACCACCACGTCTATGACGACCTGGGCATGGACAGTCCCAGTCAGATTCGATTCCGAAGGCATGAAGGTCTGATTTCCAGAATAGTACATCGAGATGTTGTGCTCCCCACGCATCATGGTATGAGAGACTGTGATGATCGCACTCCAATATCCATTTTCATCAGTCATTGCAAAGGTGTTCAATACACCGTCAAGTTCAATGTCAATCCGTTGGCCAGATATTCCACCTCTGTTGACATCATCATCGTCATAGAGTCGACCTTCAATATCCCATTTCATCCCTCGAACAGCCTCAGAGGAAGTTGTGAAGGAAGTAGTGATCTTGGACTCATGGGCAACGAAGAAGGTATTACTTCCATTTCCACTCCTGTAGTATCCCTGTTGCTCAGCATGAGCGGTCACGGTATGTTCTCCGATGCTCAAGGTCTGCACCTTCCAGACGAATGTGAAAGTACCATTCTCATCGGTCCTGACATCAGGGGTGATAACGAGCCCCCCAACCTCCAGCAACAATGAATGATTGACAACTGGGTCGAGGTTGTTGTCGAGTACCATTCCCGTTAGAGTCATGTTCTCATTGATTGCAACCGATTCCTCTGTGACTATTGTGATCGTCACCGGACTGAAAAGAACCCATGTGCCATTCGCCTCGGATGAAAGATAGAACATCTCTCCAGCAAATTCAACACTGATGTCAGCAGGTCCGAGAGGTGTCTCAGTTGGAATGATGACTGGAATGTTGAAGTTTCCATTCGCATCAGTAGATGCTGTCGAGTAGAATTGACCATTGAGTTTGACAGCCAATGGACGGTCGCCAAGACCGATGTTGACAATATCCTGCAGGGTTCCATTCAACCAGATAGTATCACCACGATCCACAGTCCCACCCGGATTGGCAAGAACGATGGAGGTTGGAACTTGAACACCGAATATCGAAGAAGCATTGGAGGGCAGGTAGTATGGAGGATTGGCAGAATTGGAATCAGAAGAACCAGGGTTACCCCATGCTGGGTCGGCTGTATAACGAACTTCAACAGAATGATTTCCGGCAAAGAAAGACTGAGGAACTTGCCAGATGAAACTGAATGCACCTGTGGTAGCATTGGTCTGGACAAAGGTTGTGACATTGCCATCGATGACCAACTCAACCACTCCTGCGGAGGCATTTCCATCGATGAGCAGAGGCAGACCTAGGTCATCCAGTAATGTTCCATTGAGATACAGGTCCTGATTGACAATCATCAACTGAGTGTGGTCATCAATCGTCAAAAGAGTCCTTGCCAAGGCAACAAAGGATGCATTTGCCGACGATGGCTCTAGACCATCTAGAGAACTGTTACCTGCGTATGAAGCAGTCAAGACATTGACGCCTGGCGTCAGACCAATTGGTAGAGTCAGGTTTGCCCAAGCAAGACCATTACTGTCAGATGTAGTGACCACCAGAACACTGGTGCCAATTAGATTGACTGTGATCGTCGCCCCTGAAAGTGGGTCGTTGGTGTTCTCAATGATTCTGACCTGTACCTTCAGGGTCTCATTACGAATCGTTGCACTCAATAAACTTGGAGAAGCCCCATTCATTATTGGGTCGATGAACTGAAGGGTGGTGAAACCGCGTGAAGTAAAACTCTCAGTCGTTTCTGATTCCTCGTAATAATTGGCGCTAGGGAGGAATCTCACAGTCAAATTGTGAGTTCCTCTCTGGAAATCAGACAGCAGAGTGACAGTTGCATTCCAACTTCCGTCCACCTGCAAAAGTCCTCCAGCGACACTGAATCCTGTTGAGGCGTCATTTATCTTGACCAGGATGGTATTACTCAACAAGCCTCCATCTCGGTTTATTATTCCTGAACCATTGTCGGATACCACACTTCCATTGATCTCGAAACTCTCACCAGCAACCGGATTGGCTGAGATTGGATCGATATAGGTGACAGTAGTGGAGGAAATCGTGACTGTGATGAGTGTAGTGTTGGTGGACAACAGGTCCACCGTCTCGTTGTAATAGAAAGTGATTGTTATCAGCCCAAGTGGTTGGGTATCTGGGATCAGATGCAGGTAGTTGATCATTCCATTGCCATCGGTCATCTGTTCGACCAACCATGTATCATCGAACTTGATGGCAATCATCTCTCCAGCCAATGGTTGATGCAAGTTGGATGATTCCTTCAATGTTGCATTCAATTCCACTGAATTTCCACGCAATACCTTTACTACACTACTTGGATCAACGTCTTCTATCGAGGTTTGGCCCATTACCAGAATATTCTGTTGGGCTGCTCCAAACAGATAGAATGGATTTGAATCATTGACCACCTGGATGATCAATACATGATTTCCACGCACAGTCCCATTGGTCGCAGTATCTGTAGGCACACTGAGAGTGAAGGTCCCATTGGCATTGGTCAAGGCATCATTGATGAGTACCTCAACGGGATTATCAGCCCAGAACACATCCAACTCCACTGCTGAAGACAGAGGTCTGCTCGAATTATCAGCATCAAGAACTGTACCATTCAGCCAAAATCGCTCACCTGCAGTTACGGGACTTGGGAAGACCACACTTATCGAGGTTCCAACCTGCACCGTCAATTCTGTCTGAGAACTGTTTCCTAGCCAACGGCCAGCATCAGTGGAGCCAAGCGTTGCGGTCAGATTATCGGCCATGATGGCAGCGATATCATATTTCTCAGGAGTGATTGAATCAGGCACCCATGGGAACACCGCGACTCCAGTTGAATTTGCCTTGGCGGTTCCCATGCTGATATTAGAACCACCATAATCGAAGATGAACGATACCGATGCTCCGACCAATCCAGTTCCATTTGCCACGTCCTGCACGAATACAGTGAGTTCGACCGATTGATTGACCTCAGTGCTGTAGGATGAATTCTCGAAAGTGAGCACCGCCTCCGAACGTATTCCCCAATCTATCGGCGCAGGTGGATTCATCGGATCGACCAGATAGAGGTAGTAGGCATCATTATTTGGAGTTCCAGCAACAGCCTCGAAATGGATCTCGAAAAACAATTCGTAGACCGCTGACGGCAGATGAGTAGGTGCCGTCAAGGTCACATTGATTGCTCCAGTGGTGATGTTGACTGGAGCCGAGCCAACCTCGATGAGGCCCAGTACAGGGTCGTTCAGCGACACGGAAACGGTGGAATTGTTCCCAATGATGATCTGACTGAGATCAGAATCGTAGAGATTGGC
>Ga0315334_10001449_pt1 | contig 14618 bp, 9 predicted proteins | sample M150034915metaG_FD_205555 | JGI IMG/M metagenome (GOLD analysis project Ga0315334, IMG submission 205555) | Ammonia-oxidizing marine archaeal communities from Monterey Bay, California, United States - M1 500m 34915 | ecosystem: Environmental > Aquatic > Marine > Intertidal zone | place: USA... | reverse complement strand
ACATTGGGCATTGTGTTTGCTTATTATCAAGGGGAGTTCGAATTGGCGTTTGGCCTTACATTTGTCTTGGCCACACAGAGTGCCATTTATTCGCCAGCTAAGTATGGCTATATTAAAGAATGCCTAGGTGAAAAAGGCCTGAGTATCGGCAACGCCTTCTTAATGTCAATTACTTTGATTTCTATTTTATTGGCAACTGCCGCTTCGCCAATCTTATTCGAGTCGTATCTAACAGAGCATATAGCCCTGAAACCAGAAGGGTATGTCTTCACTAGTCCTGGGGAAATATTACAAGTGGTTGCTCCGTTGGCCTGGGTGTTGGTTGGGCTGTCGGTCGTAGAGTTTATTTCGACTTTTGGCCTGAAGTTTTATGCAACAAAGTACAAGGAGGCCAAACTATCTGCTGGCAAGTGGTTGGTTGGCGGTTATTTAAGAGAGCATGTGCGTAATATGAGAGCAAATCAGGTGACTTGGTACGCAATACTTGGTACAGCCGTATTCTGGAGTATTTCGCAAAATATGCTTGCGGTACTGCCTGCTCACGCTAAAGCAAATTTACATATTGAGAGTGTGGCTTTGCTCAGCTTATTGATGGCCATTTCAATTATTGGTATTATCATCGGCTCTTACGCTTCCAGTAGAAACAGTCAAAAAGGCATCAAGGTAAATAATGTTTATTATGGGGCGATCATTCTCATTATTTGCGCAGCGCTTATCCCCGCCTTCTCAGTACCGGCTTTTTTAACCGAAACATCACTGGGTTTTGAGCTAATGGGTGATGCAATAAGCTTGGGTCTGGTGTTAACGGTGTTAACAATATTTGTTTTTGGCATAGGCGCCGGTATGTTGGTGGTTCCTCTCAACGCTTTGATTCAAAGCAGTGCTGCACCTGACAATCTTGGAAGTGTAATAGCGGGTAAGAATTGGGTGCAAAATATTGCTATGGTGGGCTTGCTGTGCATAACTGGCTACGTTGCCTATAACAACGTGAACAGTGAATACATACTGTATTTCAATGCAGTCATTGCACTGGTTGGTTTTACCGTGGTCCTGAAAAAGCTTAAATCGATTTACTAAGTCCGTGCGAAGTTTTTTCGCAAGACTCATTTTTGGTACGCGCTATCGTTTGACCGTAACGGGCGCAGAACAAGTGCCAAAGAACGGCCCTGTTTTGTTGCTGGGCAATCACATATCCTGGATCGACTTTATCTTTCTCCAGTGGGCGCTGCGCAGAACTATTTGCTTTGTTATGCATGCGGAATATTACGATTGGCCAGTGCTCAGAACTGTTCTTAAGTGGTTCAGTGTCATTAGTATTCAGCCAACGAGCAGTAGGGGTGCTATAAGAAATATTGTCACTGCTTTAGAAAGCAACAAGGCGATCGGTCTGTTTCCAGAGGGGCATATTTCCACGGATGGTGAGTTTGCGCCCTTAATGCGTGGCTTTGAAAAAATCTTAAAAGAGACGGGTGCAGAGGTGGTTGTGGTGCCTTTTGCAATAAACAATATGTGGGGCGACTTATTATCATTAGCACCAAGAAGCATTAGAAAGCAACAAAAATTAACTCTCAGAAGGCCAGTAGAAATTCATTTTGGCACCAGCATGGATTCAAGCGCAGGTCGCGTTGAAGTTGCTAAGGCTATTTCTCAAATGCTCAAATAAATACCCTAAGACTTATCGAGTTAGTCGATAAGCTTATTGATTTTTTTCGCTTGAGCTGGCAATACCGCAGTGGTATCATCCGATTTTTTGTCCTTTTAACACGCTAGATAGTCTTCCTATTTCTTATGCCCGATACCAATAAAACAAAGAGGCGTGGTGGCCGTGCTGCGAGAATAGCACACAGACAGGCTGCAGATAAAATTCAGACGCCAAGATTTATGTCGCGCAACATTCCTTGCTACGATCTTCTGCGAGAGGAAGAGCTTGTGCGTATTGAAGACCATGCCGACTGGATTCTGCAAGAAGTCGGCATTGAGTTTTGGGGTGATGATGAAGCGGTAGCGTTATTCAAGGGCGCCGGCGCATGTGTTGATGGAAGGCGGGTACGTTTTGATAAGGGTCTTGCAAAGTCATTATGCGTAACAGCGCCGAAAGAGTTTGACATGTTGGCACGCAATCCCGAGAGATCAACTACTTTTGGCGGTAATCGGCTAATTTTTGCACCGGCTTACGGCCCACCCTTTGTCTATGACTTAAAAGGCGGTAGGCGCCAAGGCTCTATTCAAGATTTTCAGAACTTTGTCAAACTCACTTATATGACACCTTGGCTTCATCACCAGAGTGGCACCATTTGCGAGCCGACCGATGTTGCTGTTAACAAGCGCCATTTGGATATGGTGTATGCCCATATTAAATATTCTGATAAGCCCTTTATGGGCTCGGTCACTGCACTTAATCGTGCCGAAGATTCGATTGCCATGGCTAAGATTGTTTTTGGCGAAAAGATCATGGAGAGTAATTGCGTGATTCAGGGAAATATTAATGTTAACTCACCGCTGGTTTATGACGATGTTATGTCTGGCGCCCTTAAGGCTTACGCTAGAGCCAATCAAGGCAACGTGATTTCACCCTTTATTTTGGGTGGTGCGATGTCGCCAGTCACCATGCCTGGGGCGATCGCTCAGGCACACGCCGAGACCTTGGTCGGCATTGCATTGACGCAATTGGTTAGGCCTGGATCCCCCGTTGTTTACGGCAATTTTTTGACGACGATGGACCTTAAATCTGGTGCACCGACCTTTGGCACGCCAGAGTCAACATTGGCCAGTATGGCTGTTGGCCAATTGGCACGCAGGTTGAGCTTGCCGTTTCGATGTGGTGGTCATTACACAGCCTCTAAGGTAACAGATGCACAAGCTATGCAAGAGTCAGCAGATTCCATGCTTTCAGGGTTTTTAGCGGGCGCTAACTTTATCCACCAGTCCGCTGGCTGGCTGGAAGGTGGCCTGGTTATTGGTTACGAAAAGTTTATTCTTGACTCGGATCGTTTGGGGGTGTTGCACCGTACAGCTAAGGGAATGACGATAAATGAGAACACGTTGGCAAAAAGCGCCTTTATTGAGAATGAGCCAGGGCAGAATTTTTTAGGTACAGAACATACAGGGCAAAACTTTGAAACAGCAAATTTTCGTTCTGAAATGCCTGACAATAATTCCTTTGAACAGTGGTCGGAAGACGGCTCCAAAGACGCCGAACAGCGCGCTTACGAACGCTGGAATAAAATGCTGGACGAGTACCAACCGCCAGTGCTTGATCCTGCAATCGATGAAGCGTTACTTGACTTTGTTCGAGCCAAAAAAGACAGCATGGAAGACGAGTGGTACTAGATCTTTAAAGTTTTTGTGCGACAGCACGCCCAACTCCATCCGGTGCAACTAGATTTTGGTGTGCCGAGCTGACAGCGGCAATTCTGTCAATAACCAATTCATTTGGATTGCACGCCGCCCTTGACTCAAGGTTTACATGGATCAGCATTTGCTCACCAGTCGCTAGTAGTCGACCATCTTGGTGATATAAGAAATGGAAAACTTGGAGTTTTTTGCCACCACCAGATATCACCTGAGTTGAGACTCTCACACCTTCGCCGACCAGCACTTCGTCCAGGTGCCTGATGTGTGTTTCTACGGTAAAGAAAGAGTTTCCTTTGGCGATATACTTCTTATCCACGCCCACAATGGCCATGATTTTATCGGCCGCATTGGAAAAACATTCCAGATAATGTGTTTCATTCATGTGGCCGTTATAGTCGGCCCATTTTTGCGGGACAATCGTTGTGTAGGTTTCAATTGGCTGATTAAGGTCTAGGGCTTCAAAATTGATTTCTGCCGTATTCTCTGTCAATTGATCTTCGAACGCTTGCAGTGTATTGCCAGCACCCCAGCGGTTATCTTTTAACACTTTTAAAATGTCGACTAAATTATCGTCTCGCTTTTGTTCTAAAGCGCGAATCGAGTGTGCACCCGATTGCTCGTCTGATTGATTCGAAACTTTGTCAACAAGCTCTTCAGTAAACTCTGGCACATCCATTAGGTGCGTCCATGGCCACTCAAGACAGGGGCCGAATTGCGAGATGAAGTGGCGCATGCCGGCTTCGCCACCCGCCAAACGGTAAGTTTCGAAAAGGCCCATCTGCGCCCATCTTAGGCCAAAACCGTAGCGGATTGCATCATCTATTTCTTCAGTTGTCGCAATACCATCGTTGACCAGCCATAGCGCTTCACGCCAAACCGATTCCAGAAGTCGATCGGCAATAAAGGCGGGAATTTCTTTTTTAATATGCAAAGGAAACATACCGATTGACTCGAGCATGTCGCTGGCTTTTTCGATGGTAGCCGCACTTGTTTTTTCACCGCCAACCATTTCAGCCAGTGGCAATAAGTAAACCGGGTTGAATGGGTGCGCAACCATCATCCTTTCGGGGTGTTCTAGCTTTACCTGTAATTCAGTTGGTAGAATGCCAGATGTCGACGAAGCAATAATTGCCTCAGTTGAGGCGCTGGACTCTATTTCCAGGTAGACCGATTGCTTTATATCGAGGCGCTCAGGAACGGCCTCGATGATAATATCGGCATTGGCAGATGCTTCGGCAACTGAGCTTTTAAAGCTCAGTTGGCCCTTTTGAGGTAGCGCCACGCTGAGCAGGTTTGCATAGGCTCTCTCAGCATTACTGATGACCTTGGCTGCGTGTTTTGGTGCCTCTGGCGAAGGGTCGAATACGTTGACGTTTACGCCGTTTAAAAGCAAACGCGCAATCCAGCCATTGCCGATTACGCCGGCACCAATAACTGCTGCTGTTTGGATTGTGCTCATGGCTACCCCCAGCGTTTTTGCAATTGCATTTTCTCGCGAACCTCTTCAGGCCCCATTATTCGTACACCCATACCTGTGGCAGTTTGCACAGCCCTCTCAACGAGTTGCTCGTTGGTGGCCAACACGCCACGATCCAGGTAAATATTGTCTTCAAGGCCAACACGAATATTGCCACCTGCTAGAACAGCCAATGCTGCGTAAGGCAGCTGGTTTCTGCCAATTGAGAAGGCTGAGAAAGTCCAGTCACTTGGTATATTGGCAACCATGGCCATCATTGTGTGTAGATCATCAGGCGCACCCCAAGGAATACCCATGCACAGTTGAATCATCACAGGATCGTCAATCCAACCATTTTCTTTAAGCCACATTGCAAGCTGCAAATGGCCAGTGTCGAAGCACTCGATTTCTGGACGCACGCCTAAGGCTTGCACCTGCTTAGCCATTTCACGCAAAACTGCTGGCGTGTTGGTCATAACGTAATCGCCTTCACCAAAATTCATGGTGCCGCAATCAATAGTGCATATTTCTGGCAGTAAGTTTCTGACGTGCTCAAGGCGCTCTGTGGCTCCCACCATATCTGTGCCATCGTCGCTTAATGGCAGTGGCGCCTCAGCTGAACCAAATACCATGTCGCCACCCATGCCCGCGGTAAAGTTAAGCACCATGTCAACCTTTGACTCACGAATGATGTTCAGCACTTCTTCATAAAGTTTCGGGTTACGCGCTGCGGCACCGGTCTTGGGATCGCGCACATGGATATGAACAACCGCAGCACCAGCCTTTGCAGACGCTATACACGAATCTGCAATTTCCTGCGGCGTAACCGGTATTTTGTCAGACTTATCTGTTGTGTTTCCCGCGCCAGTGACGGCACATGTGATGAATACTTCTCTAGAAGGTTGTAGTTTGGTCATGATAGCTTCTCCAGTTTATTGGCTTTTGGTTACAATTATTTTTTGAATAAATTCATGGTAATATGGGCGGGTATATTACTGCTAGCCATTTATTCTGCTATACTTTTTACGCAACAAATTCTACATTTTACGAAATGAGTATTTACTCACCCACGGAAGAGACACTCAGCGTAACGGTGCTTTTATTGCCAGAATCATCAATGATGGTGCTAGCCTCTGTGATTGATCCCATGCGTGCAGCCAACCGCTTATCAGAGCGGCAATATTTTACCTGGCGTATTGTGACCACAGACGGTAAGCCAGTCGACTGCACCTGCGGTATCCAAATCACACCTGATGGCGTGCTGGACATCGATACTGCGGGCGACGTTTTGTTTGTTGTTTCTGGTTTTAATCAATACAGCTATATTAGCGCCGATGATATGTCACTGATTCGACGAATTGCACCACGCTTTGACGCTGTTGGGGGTGTAGAGTCAGCTGCATGGATACTGGCTAAGGCCGGGTTGCTTGACGGTAAGAATGCAACAACTCATTGGGAAGATTTGGAGGATTTTGCTAGCAGTTTTCGCAAATCCAATGTGCAGCCAGATCGTTTTGTTATCGACCAATCAGTCTTTACAATTGGTGGCGCTTCTCCCACGTTTGATTTTATGTTGCATCTCATTCGTGCGCGTTTGGGCTATCCACTCGCTTTGGAAGTGGCTAGTGTTTTTGTCTATGACGAGACCCATTTTTCCACTGATGCGCAGCCGCTAGTTTCATTGGGATTGTTGAATGATTTTGAGCCAAGAGTAACCAAGGCCATTCGCATTATGGAGGCACATATCGATGAGCCGATGTCGATTGTCAGTGTGGCTGAACAATTGGCGATGTCGAGTAGACGACTGGAAAAGTTGTTTCAACAGCATTTGCAGTGCTCACCTGGCGTTTTCTACTTACGTTTAAGACTCCAACGCGCTCGAAAATACGTGACTGATACGTTATTGTCGATGCAGGAAATCGCCATTAGAACAGGTTTTAATAGTCTTTCTGCTTTCTCGAGGTCTTTTAAAAAACACTATCAACGTGCGCCTAGTGATTATCGTAAAAATCAGCCTAAACCCTAACTTGAAAAGTTTGAATGCTATGTTGGCGGTCATTTAGACCAGGAACAATCGAGTCAGATCAGTCAAATATGCACTTCCCAGGAAACATTTGAGAGCACAAGTGTTGATGAGATAATGGCGCTATTGTCCACGCATTGAGCTCCAGACAGTCCAGAACAGCTTAGAGAGTTTTGTTCGTTTTTTGTTAAATAGGAAACGAATAAAGTTAAGCAACAGCGAGGTCTGTTGGTAACATAATTCGCTATATTGACACAACATTTATAATTCCAATGGAAAGAACAAACGGGTTGCTTTGGCAGCCATCTGAATCTCTGATTAAGGCCTCTCAAATGGCTGACTTTATGTCGTATGTCAATACAGCGAGCGATCAGAAACTTGAAAATTATCATCAGCTTTATCAGTATTCAGTGACAAATGTTGCTGAGTTTTGGTCTCATCTCTGGAGCTATTGCAATGTGCAGGCGAGCAAGAAGGGCGAGGTAGCGCTTGACAACGCTGAGGACATGCTTCGTTCACAATTTTTCCCAGATGCAAGACTAAATTTTGCCCAAAACTTACTAGCCAAAGGCGAAGATAATGATGAAGCTATTACTTTTATCAATGAAGATGAAAAAACGATTCGCCTCAGCTACAGAGAGCTTAAAGGTCAAGTGGCAGCCCTTGCGTGCTACTTAAAAAGCCAAGGGGTTGTTAAGGGTGATCGTATAGCGGCATATTTGCCAAACACTGAAAAAACCATTATTGCCATGTTGGCGACAACCAGCTTGGGTGCCGTATGGTCTTCGTGCTCGCCTGATTTTGGTGTGCCTGGTGTTGTTGATCGCTTATCGCAAGTTAAACCGAAAGTGTTGTTTGTTGCTGATGGCTATTTGCACAAAGGCAAAGTCTTTGAAATGTCAGAGAAAAATCAAGCTGTGTTGAGCGCTTTGGGTAGTGTTGATGTTGCCATTATGACGCCGCTACTGGATAATGGCACGAGTCATACGTACGCTGCTGTTGGTTTTGCGGATATTCAGCGAGATTATGAAGGCGCTGATTTGGTTTTTGAACAGATTGGCTTTAACGAGCCTCTTTATATTCTTTTTTCATCGGGTACCACTGGTGTGCCAAAGTGCATTGTTCACGGTGTCGGTGGCACATTGTTACAGCATCTAAAAGAGCATCGTCTGCACCTTGATTTAAGGCCGCGTGAGCGTTTTTTCTATGCCACAACCTGTGGCTGGATGATGTGGAACTGGATGGTCTCTGCGCTTGCCAGTGGCGCAACCTTAATTCTTTATGAGGGCGCCCCTCTTTATCCAAAACGGCGTCGATTCTTTGATTTGATTGAAGCTGAAAAAGTGAATATTTTGGGTGTGTCGGCCAAATACATTGATGTGCTTCGTAAGGCCAAAGTGTCAAGCGAGGGCTATGATTTATCTTCATTAAGAGCGCTACTTTCAACCGGCTCGCCATTGGTGCCAGAGGCCTTTGATTATGTTTATGAGAGTATAAAACAAGACATCTGCCTGTCTTCGATTTCCGGCGGCACAGACATTGTTTCCTGTTTTGTGCTGGGTGCCAATGTATTGCCAGTATATAAAGGGGAAATTCAGTGCCGAGGCTTGGCTATGGCGGTCGAGTCATGGGATGATGCGGGCAAGCGTCAAATTGGTGAAAAAGGTGAGTTGGTTTGCACAAAACCCTTCCCTTCAATGCCAATTGGTTTCTTGAACGATTCAACGGGTGAACGTTACCGCTCTGCATATTTTGATCGTTTTGAAAACACATGGTGCCATGGTGATTTCCTTGAAATTAATCAACGAGGGGGTGTGGTCATCCATGGGCGCTCCGATACAACGCTAAATCCTGGTGGCATTCGTATTGGTACGGCAGAAATATACCGCCAAGTGGAAGTTGTAGACGAGGTTAACGAGGCATTGGTTATTGGGCAGAAATACCGAGACGATGTGCGTATTGTGCTATTTGTGACTTTGCTTGAAGGGGAGAAGCTCGATGATCAATTAAAGCAGAAGATACGCACTCAAATACGCCAAAATACCACACCACACCACAATCCAAAAGTGATTATTGCCGTGCCAGAAATTCCTAGAACGCTTAGCGGAAAAATTGTTGAGCTGGCTGTGAAGGCGGTGGTTGAAGGCAAAGAAATTGACAATAAAGAAGCCTTGTTAAATCCAGACGCGCTGGACTTTTTTACCAATTTGAAAGAACTTCAATAGCACCCTTTTTTGCTCTTTTTTTGACGTTTAGGAGGCCATTTGAATAATTTGCGATATTTTCACGACAAGCCTCAAATAAGCTTGGTTTTTGCTGAAAAAATATCGAAATAGCTCATTTTTATGCTCTGGGATGGCATTATTAAGTGATTTATGTTGTGAATTATTGAAATTAAAGGATCACTTCAATAATTTTGGATATTTTGATCGTTCTGCTATTATACTATTTTTAAGTTTTTGTTTCAAAGCGTTATTGAGGGGTTAATGGGTTTTTAGGCCGATGCAAGAATACATTCGTGAGGCGACAGATAAAGACATCGCTGGCCTTATCATCGGCTTTATAGAAACAGATCATAATGGGCAGAACCGGCACTAAAAGGAGGGGTTAAAGTGGATAAAAAAACAAGGGATAACGCCGCAATGATGCAGGGTTTGTATTGGTGGGGTATTCCAACTCTATTTCGTTGCCCGCACAATCCTGATCCAGTTGGTTGTGATATTGCACTTGTTGGCGTTCCGCACAGTACAGGCAATGGCACTACTCAGCGAGACCAACACCTTGGACCGAGAGCGGTGCGCAACATCTCTGCTCAGGGCAGAAGGGGCCATCTTAAGTTTGGGATTTCGCCTTGGGAGATGTGCGACATTCGGGATTTAGGTGATGTACCTCTGCCAGAGGCCAACAATAACGAACTGTGCATAGAGCGAATAACTGAGTTTTATGAACATATTGCCAGTGCAGGTGCAAAGCCACTTTCCATTGGCGGTGACCACTCAATAACTGGCGGCATTCTGCAGGCAATTGCAGGCCCTAAGTCGAAGTTGACGAATGGCGAAAAGGCTGTTCTTGTTCACTTTGACGCACACACGGACGCTTTTCATCAGTTAGACCATTTTTTAGGCGCTATAAAATCTGCCGCTCACTGGGCCAGTTATTTGGTGCGCGACGGTTTTGTTGATGCCGAAAAAAGCGTCCAGGTCGGCATTCGTGGCAATACGAGGACGTTAGACTGGCTGGATTCAAGCTACGAGCTAGGCTATGAAATTATTACCAAAGATCGCTACGATGAGCTTGGTGTGGAAAAATGTATCGACATTATCAGGCAACGTGTTGGCGACGCGCCGGTCTACATTACTTTCGACTTGGATTGTTTGGATGTAACTATTGCGCCTGGTGTTTCCAACCTTGAGCCAGCAATTGAAGGTTTTAAGATGCCTGATGTTTTACAGTTACTCCAAGGTTTGCGCGGAAAAAATATTATCGGCGGAGACGTAGTTTGCCTTATGCCGACCGTTGATTCGCCAAATCAAATTACCTCTCATGTTGCCAATGCAGTTCTGTTTGAAATGGTCTGCTTAATCGCCGACAATGTTGGCAAGTCGGACCAATAGCACCCCTTCACCGACTAGAGTGAAAAACTTAATGAAGTATATTCAAATGTTTGCATTAAATTTTTTCATAGTGGCGCGCTTGACTTTACATTAGTATTTCTTGATTGCGGCTGTGGTTATTTTGCAGCCTTATCATTTTTATTGGGGTTTGTAGATGAGAGAAAGTGCCAGAGTTGTTGTTATTGGCGGCGGTGTTGTGGGTTGTTCGATTTTGTTCCATTTGGCAAAAATGGGGTGGAAGGATGTTGTATTATTGGAGCGGAATGAGTTGACATCAGGTTCGAGCTGGCATGCGGCAGGCCAAATTCATACCATCAGCTCAGATCCAAATATATCTCGTCTGCAAGACTACACCATCAATCTTTATAAAGAAATCGAAGAGACCTCTGGACATTCGGTGGGCATGCACAGTACCGGTGGCTATTATTTAGCATCAACCCCGGCTTGGCACGATTATTTGAAGCGTGAGCGCTCAAAAGCACGCTCAATGGGTCTAGAGCAAGAATTTGTTGATCTGGATGAGGTTGTTGAAAAGCACCCGCTAATTGATCCCTCACACTACGAAGCCGCATTATGGGACCCGCTTGATGGCGATGTTGATCCATCAGGCGTAACCTATGCTTATGCAAAATCTGCACGTGTTTATGGCGCGGAGTTCTACACTCACACGCCAGTATTGGAGACCAACCAGCGAGCTGATGGCTCATGGGATGTGGTTACTGAAAAAGGCAATATTCATGCAGAGTACATTGTCAATGCAGGCGGCCTTTGGGCCCGTGAACTGGGGCGCATGTCGGGTGTGCATATGCCAGTTGTGCCAATGGAACATCATTATTTGATTACTGAAGAAATTGCTCAAATTTCCGCCCTACCTGAGGGACATCGTCTGCCAGCTTGTATTGATTATGAAGCTAATATCTATTTTCGCCAAGAGCGCTCGGGCTTATTGCTAGGTACTTACGAGCCCCATTCAACACCTTGGTCGCTAGATGGCACACCGACTAACTTTGGCCACGACCTACTGGATCCTGACCTTGATCGTATTGCTGATCGTCTTGAACTGGCATTTGAGCGTCTGCCTGCTATGGCAACAGCCGGCATCAAGGATATGATTAATGGACCGTTTACTTTTTCTCCAGATGGCAACCCAATGATTGGTCCGGTGCCGGGCAAGAAAAATTACTGGGCAGCGGTAGGTGTTATGGCGGGCTTCTGCCAGGCCGGCGGTGTGGGCCGCACTATTGCTGAATGGATGATCGAAGGTGAGCCTTCGATTGATGTTTGGGCAATGGATATTGCACGATTTGGCGAGTTTGCAACGCCACAATGGGGCGTGATCAAGTCGAGTGAAAATTATGAACGTCGCTTTGTAATGACATTTCCGAACGAAACTCTTCCAAAGGGCCGCAAGCAAAAAACCACCGCTATTTACGACCGCTTGACTCAGAAAGGCGCGATGTGGCAACAGTCATTCGGCCTGGAGAATGCAATGTGGTTTGCAGACTCACAAGAGGATGCCCATGAGGAGCCGACCTTTCATCGTTCAAGAGCCCACAAGTATGTTGGCGAAGAAGTAATGGCAGTGCGTGAAAAAGTTGGCGCCACTGAAATTGCCAACTTTGCCAACCACCGCTTTAGCGGCAAAGGAGCGCGAGCATTTTTAGAGTACGTGCTTGCGGGTATTATTCCTAAGCCGGGGCGTGTTGTATTAAATCCAATGTTGAGAGAAAGTGGTAAGCTTTATGGCGACTTCACCGTGGCCTGTATTGATGAAGAGACTTTCTACCTGCTTGGCTCAAGCGTTGCTCAAGAAATGCACCGTCGCTGGTTTGACGAGAAGCTCGTTGGCTTTGAAGATGTGGCTTACAAAAACATGACGGATGATTTTCACGGCATCGCAATTGCCGGACCCAATTCTCGAGAGTTATTATCTCGTTTAACGAGAGAAGACGTCGGCAATGAGGCGTTTAAATTTCGCGATGTTAGAGATACATTTATTGCAGGTGTTCCAGCGATTTGTACACGACTGTCGTTCACGGGTGAGTTGGGATACGAGATTTATGTAGCGCCGCAATTTCAGTTGAGACTTCTTGAGGCCCTTGAAGATGCGGGCGAAGGTTTAGATCTTAAGCTTTTTGGTGGACGCGCTTTACTGTCAATGCGTCTTGAAAAGAATTGGGGCGTGTGGACGACAGACTTCCGACCTGACTTTACACTTGGCGAGTCAGGCTTAGATTTCTTTGTTAAATGGGATAAAGATTTTGTTGGTAAGGGCGCAGCTGTCAAAGAAAAAGAAGTGGGCGTTAGCAAAAAATTAACTGTGCTGAGCATTGAAACTGACACTGACGTGAGCGGTGACGAAGCAGTGATGCACAAAGGTGAATGCGTGAGTTATATCACCTCAGGTGCTTACGGTCATTTTGTTGGACACTCTTTGGCAATGACCTATTTGCCTGTTGAGTTAATTGATTCAGCTGTTGACCTTGAAGTGGAAATATTGGGTGAATTTTACAAAGCTAAAATTGTAGCCCAGCCATTGTACGATCCAAGCGGCGTAAAAATGCGCGGATCACAATAAATATAGGAGTTAGCCATGGCCAGAGAAAGACGAAGACGCAGAGGTGGCGTAGCAGAAGTAAAAGAGGTGGTGAAAGCACCAGCCTATATTAAACGAAAAATACCCGTTCATGATCCACTGAGCGATGCCGACCTCTGTATTCTTGAAAATAATGCGGACACCATACTGGAAGAGATAGGCATGGTTTTTGGCGAGGATTTAGAGTGCGCCGACATTATGGTTGCTGCCGGTGGTATAAGAGACGCAAAAGACCCTCATCGTGTACGCTTTCCGCGCGGCATGTGCCGTGAAATCATTCAGGCCAGTGCACCGAAGCAGTTTACTCAGCACGCTCGAAATCCTGAGCGAAGTGTTGAAATTGGCGGTGATAATATTGTCCTTTCGCCTGCCTACGGCCCGCCATTCGTTCGCAATTTAGACGAAGGTCGGCGTTATGCCAATATTGAGGATTTTCGTAATTTTGTCAAACTGGCATATCTATCCGAGCACCTTCACCATTCGGGCGGCACCATTTGTGAGCCAGTAGATTTGCCTGTGAACAAGCGTCATCTGGATATGGTCTATAGCCATATTAAATACTCTGACAAGCCATTCATGGGTTCGGTTACTTTGGGCGAGAGGGCGCAGGACTCGGTTAATATGGCCAAAATTGTTTTTGGCGAAGAGTTTATGAAGGATAACTGCGTGTTATTGAGTCTTTGTAATACGGTCTCGCCTTTGTCTACGGATCCGGCAATTACAGGCTCGGTGAAAGTTTATGCTCGAGCAAATCAGGGCATGATTATTACCACCTTTATTGTTGGTGGCGCAATGGCGCCGGTATCAGTGGCGGGTGTGGCAGCGCAAAGTTTGGCAGAAGTGCTGGCAATGATGGCTTTGACGCAATTGATCAAGCCCGGTTGCCCGGTTGTTTATGGCACGTTTGTAACATCGATGTCGATGAAATCAGGCGCCCCAACTTTTGGCACTGCTGAGGCTGCGCAAGCGATGTGCATCAGTGGAGCGTTGGCTAGAAGGCTGGGCGTGCCGTTTAGAAGTGGTGGCGGCTTTACCTCGTCTAAAGTTCCAGACGCGCAGGCTGGCTATGAGGCGGCCAATACCTTGCACGCAACACTGGACGCCGGCGTTAACATTTCATTGCACGTTGCGGGCTGGCTAGAAGGCGGCTTGGCAATGGGGTATGAGAAGTTTGTTATGGATGCTGATCAGGCGGGCGTACTTGCCACTGCTGCACGTGGTATTGATATGAGTGAAAATGGTCAAGCGATGGATGCCATTCGCGAAGTTGGCCCACAGTCACACTTCTTGGCTTGCAAACACACTGAGAAAAATTATAGAGAGGCTTTTTATATGGCTGATCTCAGTGACTCTCAGAGTTTTGAGCAGTGGAAAGAGAACGGTTCACAAGATATGGAAATGGCAGCAAATAAAAAGTACAAAAAAATGCTGGCAGACTATGAGTTACCGCCGCTTGATCCAGGAATTGACAAACAACTACTGGATTACATGAAAAAGGTTAAAGACAGTTACCCTGACTCTAATATTGCTTAAAAATACATTAACTAACAAATACAATAAATTATGAATACGTCA
>Ga0315334_10001448_pt1 | contig 14621 bp, 9 predicted proteins | sample M150034915metaG_FD_205555 | JGI IMG/M metagenome (GOLD analysis project Ga0315334, IMG submission 205555) | Ammonia-oxidizing marine archaeal communities from Monterey Bay, California, United States - M1 500m 34915 | ecosystem: Environmental > Aquatic > Marine > Intertidal zone | place: USA... | reverse complement strand
CCTAGTTCTTTTAGTAGTGGAGTGTAAGAGCTAATGCGTTGATGTTCTGTACAGGGTGCATAGTCGATTTGTTCACAAATAAGTGTGATGACACGTCCTATTTGGACGGAAGTATTATCGCCAGAGGGAGAAGAGTGGGTATGGTAGTCTGTGCTAACCCATCCTGACGTATCGACAACATGGTCGAGTTGAATCTCAAGGTTGGTTGTTTGTCCAGCCTTGATGTTTACGGTTTTGACGACGACATCATGTTCTGGGCCGTGACTAAATATCAGTTCGTACGTTCCCGGTGTTAACTCTTGGCGGCATGTTCCTCGCAAGGCGTAGAAAAGATTGAGTGCCCGCACTGCCGCTTGTTTAGGGCCAAAGTTGGGATCTTGGGTCTCGCCGGTTCCGTAAAATGTGATTTTGCAGCCAATCGGACGCCCATGTTGATTTGTAATTCGCGCTTGAACGTAGCCACATGGATCAAAAGTGATTGTTTTTTCGAGGGCGGACTCGATAGTTATATCAAAAGTCTGAGCGGGCCGTCCTTGGGCAGAACAAACAGCGGTGTATTTTCCATGAGCGAGTTCGAATTCGGCAATACCTAGTCCGTTGGTGCGGATGTCGCCATAAAAGATTCCATCTCTGGTAAGGCGAATATTTACGTTGTAAATTGGGCCAGCGCTATCCTTGCAGGTTAATGTAACGTTGGATGTTTTATTCTCGGTGCGCTGTGCAAACTCTGCTTGAACGCCCAATAGACTGCCACTAGGGATTAGAGTTCGCGAGAGTTGAGTCGTTGCATTTGGCGCGATGATTAGGTCGCTGGACTGGTCTTGTTCGTATTTGAGAATTCGTCCGCCGCCACCGGTACGAGTGATGGAGTATCCGTTCGCCACAATCCCGTAGGCTTGGCGAAACCAATTATCATTGGTCCAGTACATACCGTCTTGCACTCCCGAGGTAAAAGGAGAATCTGCCCGGATACCATCTTGCAGTGAGATTGTTTGATCAGCCTCTGAATGGTTGTGATACGCAGTGGAGATCGTCAGACCGCTGTCGTCATTTCCCAGTGAATATGTCAACACGGCCTGCACTGCATCGGCACGTTTTAGACTAGTAAAAGAGATAGTCGCCATTCCGTTTTGGGTGTGTTGAATTATTACTGCTTCTTCGTCGGTAAAGGTAAATCGTTGATTGGTAGGATAGAAACAACTGAGTTGGTCGTTGTTGTCATCATGGCGGGTTAAATCGAGCACACCACCATAGACGTTACGCACGGTAAGGTTGGCATTCCGACCTTGTTTGGGTTGAGCAATGATTGCGGTTAGCACGTCATTACGGATGGCATAATCTCCGTATATGGCATCGACTTCTTTACCTTGAGGAACATATTTGTCCCAGTTTCTAGGGGTGAGCTTGGTAACTTCCGTCGCATTTCCGACAGAGGTGAACGCCAAGGAAAAAAGCAATAGTCTAGCAATGGTGACGGTTGTTGTTCGTGGCATGATCAAGTCCTAATACGCGCGGAAAGGTAGAGCAATATTGGTTAGCCGTTTATTGTAACCCTTTTTAACACGTGGAACATGAGGTGGCCAATAGTGAGGATTCGGTGGATAGACTTCGCCGGGGAGTGGGTTCGACAAATTGTGCCAATAGCAACCCCCTGCGCGTCGTACCGTTGGTTGATGGACACAGAGCATGTTTTACATTGGTAAAAGAACGAACAACATTTGAACGTTGATTTTATGTACTATTGTTTTATTGGATTTTTACTTAATAGAAACGTTAACCACTTTCGGGATTTATAGAATGCAAGCTCAAGAGATTCTCGACGAAGCAAAAACAATGCAGTCATGGATTGTAGACATCCGTCGTCAGTTACATCGCCACCCCGAGTTGATGTATGAAGAATTTGAAACCAGTAAATTGGTGCAAGCTAATTTGACGGAGTTAGGAATCCCTTTTGAAAGCGACATTGCGATCACTGGCGTCGTTGCAACGCTAGGCAACGGTGCAGGTCCCTGTGTCGCCTTACGAGCAGATATGGATGCTTTGCCAATTCATGAAGAAGCGGATGTTGATTTTAAGAGTGAAGTTGATGGCAAGATGCACGCATGTGGGCATGATTGTCACACTTCGATGTTATTAGGGGCAGCAAAGTTATTAAAAAACCACGAAGATTTGATCAATGGAACAGTGAAGTTAATATTCCAACCGGCTGAAGAGGGCGGTGCTGGTGGCGAGCGGATGCGTAGCGAGGGAGTATTAGAAAATCCGGCAGTGGATCGAATATTTGGATTGCATGTCGCGCCGACGCTACCCACTGGAATGTTAGCCGCTCGAGCAGGCACATTACTCGCAGCTGCTGGGCAATTGAGCATTACGGTGAAGGGCAAGGGTGGTCACGCCGCTCGTCCACAAGATACGATTGACCCCATTGTGACTGGGTCTAAAATTATTGTGGAACTGCAGACGATTTTATCACGGGAGCTAGATCCCTTGGATGCTGGCGTGATCAGCATCACGATGATACATGCCGGATCGGCGTACAACGTGATTCCACCAGAGATCCAAATCGCGGGTACGATACGCTCGCTGACCTTAGACGGGTTGCAGCACTTGCAATCGCGAGTTGCGGAAATTGCAAAAGGTATTGCACAGGTCAATCGATGTGAAGCGGAGGTTTCTTTCCCTGGGCACGATTATCCACCAACAGTGAATGATGAAGGTTGTTGGGAAATGGCTCAGCGAGCCGTTGTGGAGATCTTAGGTGACGGAAAAATAATGGAGATGGAACCAGTCATGGGTGGTGAAGATTTTGCTTATTACACCGAGCAAGTCCCCGGTTGTTTTTCTTTTTTGGGAGTGGGCAACGAAGAAATTGGTGCGACTTATGGCGTACACCACCCGCAATTTAAAGTAGATGAAGCGGCATTGCCCTTTGGTTCAGCGATTCATGTGAATTGCGCGCTGATGGCATTGGATGAGTTATCATCCTAGTATTTCAGGAATTAGATTGGCCCAGTTTGAGATAGTTGTGGTTAAGCTAAAAACGCTTGCAGTGATTGGCGGATGCCGTCTTGGAGTGATGTTAGTGGCATGTTGGGAAATACTTCTAGTGTTAATTCGTCATCTAGATCACAGACGAATGGCATGACCGGTGCGTCAGCAGCATAGTGGATGTCGATGTCCGACGTGATACCGACTTGGGGCGCCACCGCGCTAATTAAACGGATGAATTCACCTTCATCCACAGAAATCCCGCGGAGGTTAATCACAGCGTAACCATCCAACGGTTCGAGAGCGGCTTGAGCAAAGCCGGCGCCGACGTCCGCTACGAAATGATAATGTTCCCGCCCGCGGTAGGGAATTTCAAACGGCAGACCAGCCGCGGCTTTCTTCAACGCGGTGGTGGGAGCAGACGTGAGCCCTTGATCGCGGCCAGGACCATAGGTCGTTGATAAGCGGACACTAACCGTGGGGATGCTTGTTTCCTTGTGAAAAGCGATGGCCATTCCCTCACCAGCAACTTTCCAAAAGCCATAGATGTTAGCAGGTTGATATGGCATCGGGGTTTTGACAACTGGCCCGGCGTACATATCCCGTGGTCCGTAGACTGCCGAGGAGCTAGCAAAGACAAATCGTTGGAGTGTTGAGCCTAATTGCCGAGCGGCGTAGAACATGTTGGCTGTACCGCCGACGTTGACGTCCATTCCGAGCAGCGGAGTGGCTTCGCAGGCCGGCGTTTGGAAGGCGGCGAGATGAATGATGACGTTGGGTTGAGCTTGGGTCACGGCAGCCACGACTGCTTGGCGGTCAGTGATATCACCGGTGATTATTTTCAGTCGTTCGTGGTACTTGGCATCAATCCGTGACAGGTCGCCACTGCGGCAAAACCCAACGACTTTATCTGCGCCGTTGTCGAGCAAGTAAGCTACCGTTGCTGCTCCAATACATCCCGTTGGGCCACTTACAAAAGCGATTGTCATATTTAGAATCCTACAGGGTGTGCTACGAAGACTGTGTTGTACAATGATGGGGGTGAATATCCTTTTATTATGGCACATTTTAAGTGCCATCTTCAAGCAGCCCAACAGTCGAAAGTGATCTGGTTTTGTTTAAGTATTTTGAACGCGATTCAGATAGCGACGTTAGCTGGTTCGCTTTGCAGAAGTTTTGGAGCTTGTTTGCCATCGCTCTCTTTGTTGTGACCAGCGGATTGTGGGTGCCCCAGACGCTGTTTCCGCAGGTTGCGTTGATTGAGCTGTTTAATGGCTTCCCAAGTGAAATTGCCTATGGTGCGATGGCAGTGGTTTTTATCGCCTTGTTATCGATTCTAGTGGGTAAGTTCGCCTGCGATTCGACGCCTAGATCGATGAAAATCCGTTTTTTGTCGTGGGGTATATTAGTCGACGCCATCGTACTGTTGTGGCTTACCGATCAACATCGTATTCAGCCTTGGGCAGTGCATTTAGTGGTGGGAGCCTTAGTCTTTATAACCTGTCAACCACAGCGAGGCGTGGCGCTGCTACGGATGCTTGCTATTAGCATATATATTTATTCAGCGCTGGGAAAATTCGACTACCAGTTTATGCACAGTGTGGGACCACAATTATTGACAGGACTGGCTGGGCTGATAGGTGTGGATATGAAGACGTGGGACTCGACGTTGGTGTCGAAATTATCGCTGCTGTTACCATTGGGAGAATTACTGATCGGCATAATGTTGTGTCATCGCCGCACACGAAAGCTAGCTGTCCTTAGTGCGACAATTATGCATATTTGTTTGGCAGTGTTATTCAGTCCATTGGGATTAAATCATGAATGGGGAGTGGTGGTGTGGAACGTGTTTTTCATTTTCCAAAACGACATGCTCTTTGGCACGACGTTGTTGGCTGGTGTTTCCAAGTGTAGGTTGAAATTCAAACCAGCTACCGCAGTTGCAATAGCTACTGAAGTTGAATTATCTGGCCACACAGTTGATAGCTCCGCTAAACCTCGGGCCCAGTGGATCGGCCAGGTGATTATTACAACTGTCTTGGTTATGCCCGTGTTGGAGCCGTTTGGAGTGGTGGATCATTGGCCGAGTTGGGGATTGTATTCGCCGCACAATAGCCGTGTTATAGTGCGGGTAAATTTATCGGCGGGTACAAAAACGGATGAGATAGAGGAGTTCTTTCAGTCTCAATCAGGCGATGCACCGTTTCGTGTGTTGGACCTAAGTCGTTGGTCCCTCGAGACATTAGGGGTTCCGATTTACCCTCAACAACGATACCAGTTAGGTGTGGCGTTAGCTGTGGCTCAGAAATATAATCTTGGCCGTGCGATTGAGGTTGACCTACTGAGCATGTCCGCTCGCCTGAACGGTAGTCGCCAGCGAGAAACATTACGGGGAGTTGAGGCAATCAAAATGGCGTGCCAGCGTTATCGTCTCAATGCAGTTCCTGCGCCGTTTCTGCATTCCCAAGGGCGCGAATAAACAAACACATCAATCTTTCGGAATGAGACTATTCCACCAAGTAGCGTTCGGCTTAAACTCGGGCTTTAGGTAGTTAGCGTGTCGACTCTCTAAGCCTTTTAACTGGCCGGTACTGCTGCTTTTGAGTTGAGATTCTTTGGCAGTCGCATTAAAGCGACTGTCAGCAACGGGGATTTTCGCATTGGTCTGGGCAAGCCATTGGTCGAGTTTCTTGCGTAAGCTCTCAGTAATTTTCACTTGCGAGGCAGCCAGATCTGTTTGCTCACCCACGTCATCAACCAAGTTGTATAGCTCGTCACGACCGTCTTCGTAATAGTGAATAAGCTTCATGTTTCCCGAGCGAATAATGGACGACGGTTCTCCGCCTTGATTGCCATAATGCGGATAATGCCAAAATAAGTCACGGTCGGCAATGTCGCCACCATTTAACAGAGACAGCAAACTGACCCCATCGATATGTTGTTTAGGTTTCAGCGGTAGGCCGGCAAGCTCTAAAATTGTTGGATAGAAATCGGTACCCGTGACAGGTGTTGGGTTGGTCGAACCGGCTTTGGTTACGTGGGGCACATGGATGTAATAAGGTTGTAAAATGCCGCCTTCCCATTGGCGACCCTTGCCACCACGCAATGGTAAACAGGAAGTTGCAAAGGCATCACCAGAGGATACTCCACCATTATCCGAGGTGAAAATAACGACTGTGTTTTCCTCTAGCCCAAGGTCGGTCAATTGTTGCATCACGATTCCTACGGCGGTATCCAGAGATTCCATCATGCCGGCATAAATTGGATTATCTTGTACTTGGCGAACTGCCTTGGTGCGATCAAATTTGAACCGATCTGTAACTAAACCGTGATCGATTGCTTTCTGTTGGTATTTTTTCCACAGCTCTTGGCGTGTTTGTATGGGCGCGTGTACTGAGTAAAATGAAAGATAGGCGAAGAACTTTTCATCTTTATTCGCTTCGATAAAGGCAGCCGTTTCATGGGCAAGTCTAATCGGCAATGATTCTCCTGGTGGCCCGTTGTCCATCTTGGGGTTGTTGTAGGGAGCAAAAAATCCACCCGGTGGGCTACCGCGATGGTGCCCGCCAATATTAATGTCGAACCCGTGATCCTCTGGGAAAGATCCTTTATCGCCAAGGTGCCATTTGCCAGCAAAGAAAGTTTTGTAGCCTCCCTCACGCATTGCTTCGGCTAGCGTAGTGTCCGCTAGTGGCAGCGAATGATTGTACGCTGACGGCAATACGCGGTCATTACGCTTCCAAGCAGTGCCGCTCGCCGCGCCGATATAGTCAGTGATGCCGTTACGTGCTGGGTAAGTGCCGAGCAGAATACTTGCGCGCGAAGGACTGCAAACTTGGCACGTCGAATAGCCATTGGAAAACTGCATTCCGCTATTGGCAATCGCATCAATGTTGGGCGTCTCATGAAACTTACTGCCTTCGCCGCTCATATCCATTTTGCCAAGATCGTCAACAAGAATGAATACGAAATTTCGCTGTTCTGCTGCGACAGCGATAGCACAGGTTGGTAAAGCAAGAAGTAGCAACGAGAAGATGAATTTCATGGATAGACCGTATAATTTTTTGTTAGTGAATATTGGAGTGTTTGAAGTTGTTAGTGTCATTTTGAAAAATATATTTCCAGTATAGTTAAATATGTTCTTCAATGAATGCTGGAAGTGGTTCTATTTGCGAAGCACGTCAGCGATGGCTTGTCGAATTGCTTTCTCGGAACCGGGGCCAACCCACAGCCAAGAATCTTTGAAGTTCTCGGCAAAGATGGCTGCGGTTGGAATGTACCCGGGCCATGATTCTCCATAAGCAAGGCACATCACGAACTTATTTTTTGCGGCGGCTTGGGCCATTAACTGATAGCCGATAAATGACTCGCCGGGAAACAACAGAATTTGGGCCGCGCCCAAATCGACACAGGGAAAGTCAATCGCTTGCCCGCTGGCGACTCGTCTGCGACTCGCCAGTCCCATAGCAGCCAAAATTCTCTTCTCGACAGAAAGTTTCTCGTTCGCGATATCTGCTTCCAAGCGTTTTACGGTGAGATGGTCGCCGGGGTGAAAAGGTAATTGCAGTTTTGTGTTGCGGATGTTTAACTGTTGGAGCTGGTAGCGTTTCGTGTTGTCGGCTGCTTTAGCCATCGCTTGGTACAACCGATCAATCAATTCTTGACGGTGACCTTCTGACCCATTGTTAAATTTTCCGGCAGTAATATCCCCAGCACATCCGGGCACAAATATTTGGCGTATTGATTGGTCCTGTCGTTGTAAACGGGCGCGGGCCAGGCCCACAAAATCCGCGGAGACGACTCCTTGGCCATAATAGCTCATCGGGTGGGTCGCATAGTGATGCATTTGTAGCAGCGGTTTGTCATTATTAAAGAACGTGATAGTTTTTAGCATCGAATCAATGTCACCTTCTGGAGCGGCGGCGAAATATTTGTTGCCACCGCTGCGGCTGCCTCGGCCGTAGGAAACAGTTCCATTTTCCAATACAACACGGCGGTTGGACGCAATTTGCAAGACTGGTGTTTCGCTGATTCCAAAATGGGTGACCGGTGTGGCAAGTTCCAGGCTATCGCGTACCGCTTGAGATACTCGGGCCAATGTTTTGTCATGCCAAGCGACATGGTAAAGCTCATCTGTTAGCCCAGCGGCGGCTAGAATTGTCGCGGCATCGCGGTCAATCACCGGCGCATCATGTTGGTGCAGTGCCGTAACGAGCACGTTTTCCCTTACGGTACCGGCGGCTTTGGCAAGTGCTTCACGCCATTGGTCAAAGGCGCCATTGCGAACTTCGCACCAATCGAGTGCACAAAGAACGACGGTTTGTTTGCCATCAGAGAGTACAAATCCATGGGCCAATAATGGGTCGGCAACACGTTTACTTTTGGTTGGAATAACTCCCATACATCGGTGGTTTAAAGGAATTGTGACATCGGCTGAGAATGTGGCCAAACGGAACTCGGTGGCATCGAGCACGCAAGAGATTGTAACAATTAATAATGTGCATAGATATTTCATAACGATTTAACTTATACTGATAGCGTGGTCTTTTCGATGGAACGGACCGGATTTGGTACACAGGTTGACATGGGCTATATTCATTTTATCATGAAGTAAAGTGGATTGCTTGATTGCAGCTGGCGTAATGAATATTACTGCTTTACAACCATTGGCGTGAATGGATTGGATTAAAACGAGTTATGGAACAAATCGAAGTAAATAAGAACGGGGAAATTACTGTCGTTCAATTCAAACGCAATAAATACCTAGCGAGTGAAGATATTCAACAGATGGGTGACGAGTTGTTCCAAATTGTCGCGGCTGGTGCGACACAAGTTGTGCTGGATATGTCGACCGTTGAATTTCTATCGAGTGCAGCGCTGAACCGTTTGATCATGTTGAACAAGAAGTTCAAGGATGTTGGTGGTGCATTACGATTGGCCGGTTTAACATCGGAAATTGACAAGATTTTCACGATCACTAGACTCAATACCCTGTTTAAAATCCACCCAGATGTCCCTTCTGCTTTAACCTCGTTTTAGGGGGATGGGTGTGACGTTAGTGGAAAACGTGTTTTTTGAAATTTGCCCGCGTGGACGGCGTTCTGTTGCCATCGCAGGTTTCGCATTGTTTGTGTTAGGGATCTTGGGTGTCGCGTTTTTGCAGGCGGACACGTATGAAGATTGGCAACGGATGCGAGATATTCCTCGCAGCGAATATGTTGCCAATCGAGCGGAATCTCGAATTGAAATTGATGGCCGGTTAGATGACACTGCTTGGCGAGGGGCCTTGTGGTCCGATCGCTTTCAAGATATCGAAGGCAAAGTAAAACCGCGACCTCGATTTGACACCCATGTAAAGATGTTGTGGGATCGTAAGTATCTCTATATTGGAGCTTTTCTTCCGGATCCGCATATTTGGGGAACGCTAACCGAGCACGACAGTGTGATTTTCCATGATAATGATTTTGAAGTCTTCATCGACCCGGATGCGGATAATCATGAGTACTACGAATTTGAAATCAATGCACTCAATACGGGGTGGGACCTTTTTCTTGACAAACCATATAAAGATGGAGGCCAGGCTGATAACGGCTGGGAAATCCCTGGACTCAAAACGGCGATTCACATTGAAGGAACACTTAACGACCCGTCCGATATTGATCAATATTGGTCAGTGGAAATTGCTATTCCTTGGAAAGCGTTGAGTCGGCATTCCCATCGTCGCTACCCACCGTCTGTTGGCGACCAATGGCGAATCAACTTCTCGCGGGTGCAGTGGCAGACGATCGTGGCGGATGGAAAATATAAAAAGGTACCTGATGTGCGTGAAGATAATTGGGTTTGGTCTCCGCAGGGTATTATCGATATGCATCGTCCCGAGAAATGGGGTATTGTGCAATTCTCAAAACAACACGAGAGTATTGTTGGATTGAATCCTGATGTGACGGAGAACGCGCGGAAGATGCTGATGGAGATTTACCACAAACAAAAATCAAATCATCGCAAAACGGGTGAGTGGTGGACGACGCTAGAGCAACTCGGAATTGGTTCTGCTAAAGCTGCCGGTGTGGTTATTGAGCAAACAGATGCTGGTTATCTCGCAAAGATTGCTCTGCCAACTGGACGGACCGCCTGTGTCACACAGGATTCACGACTGTGGATCAAGTAGCGGTGAAGATTTGATGGCTCCGATCTAAAAAACAGTGTCCACGGCTGAGTTTGAAAACATTTGTATTTCGCTGTAAAACGTGGGACACTAGATGTGAATTGAATGCGATGCGTTCAATAATTGAAAACTGTTTTGGGGTGATAAAATGAAATATCTGTTATTGGGTTTGATGGCATTCTCGTTTGTAGGTGCAGCGGACGCTCGGCAACCTTCTGAAACAGTTTTGCCCGCTGGTTGGACAACCAAAACACCTCGAGCAGAGATTGCTCCCGAGTTTGCTTATATTGCAAAAGGCGGACTAAGCGGCCAAGGCAGTTTGACGATTTCTGCTGATAACCAAGAGGGGCTATTTGGTTGGTTTGAAAAAACATTTGAAATCAAAGGTGGGCAGTATTATCGATTTTCGGTATTACAGCGTACGCGAGGAGTGAAATTGCCTCGTCGCACGGCTGTTGTGAGAATCCTATGGCGTGACGCTAACGGAAATAAGGTGCAGCACAACGAGCCCACGCCGGCTTCGTATGCCACCGGAACTCTGCCACCAGCCGAACCAGAATACCCTGCCATTGTGCGGGATTTGCCAAATGGCTGGAGGGAAGTTGCCGGAATCTATCGAGTGCCTGATAAGGCGACCCATGGGATTGTCGAGTTGTATTATCGATGGGAAGCACGAGGCAAAGTCGAGTGGTGCGATGTGCTGCTTGAACCAAGCACTGCACCAGACCCACGGACGGTAAAATTGGCGACGGTGCATTTCAAACCAATTGAGGGTAAGACGAATCTTGAGAAGTGTCAATTGTTTGAACCGTTGATTGCCTCGGCGGCGAAGCAAGGTGCAGACATCATCGTGTTACCCGAGACGTTGACGTACTATCACAGAGGTTTGAAATATGCTGATTGTGCTGAATCCATTCCTGGTGAGTCGACGGACTATTTTGGTGCACTCGCCAAAAAATATGATCTCTATATTGTGGCTGGGCTGCTTGAGCGAGATGGTCGACTGATTTACAACGTGGCAACATTGATCAGTCCTGAAGGTAAAATGACGGGTAAATATCGGAAAGTAACATTGCCTCGAGGTGAAATTGAAGGCGGGATTACTCCCGGAGATGAATACCCTGTGTTTGAAACTAGGTTTGGCAAAGTTGGCATGATGATTTGCTATGACGGGTTTTTTCCTGAGGTTGCCCGTGAGTTAAGCAATAATGGTGCCGAGGTTATTTGTTGGCCAGTTTGGGGTTGTAATCCAATGCTGGGCGCTGCGCGCGCTTGCGAAAATCACGTATTTGTTATTAGTAGTACCTACACCGATGTGGAGCGTAATTGGATGATCACGGCAGTTTATGGTCGAGATGGTCAAGTATTAACAAGCGCTAAAAAATTCGGTGAGGTTGTCATCACGGAAGTAGATTTAAATCGACCGTTGCATTGGACAAGCTTGGGTGACTTTAAGGCTCAGCTAAATAGCCATCGCCCAGTCGTTAATGGAAGATAACGCTAGGATCGAAAATGTCTGAACAAACACTGATACCTAACGATTGGGACGTACCTGCTAGCTTTAGACAGCGATTAGGTACGGAAATTGGTCGACAACGATTAATGGTTGCGGACGAACAATTGTTGCTGGTTCTGCATGCACCACCTGAGGCGAATGACAAAACGCGAAAAGGGCGCCTGTTTTGGCGCGATGTGCTAGGCGAGTGGAGTTCGAGTGAATCTAGCGAGGGCATCCAAACAATACAATTACATCTTGAGAGTTTTGAAGCTGTTATTGATGAATTAGATCAACTCGAAGATACAGCGACTACGGCGGATCGATATTTTCAAATACTTGAGCGGTTGATGCCTTTGGAGCGTTCTACGATACATCTGTATGAGGTGCTACAAGAAGCACGTAAAGAATGTCCGGAGTGCCGCGAAATCATCGATTTTCGCGATCGAGCGTATGTGATTAAGAGAACGGCAGAGTTGCTACTGACAGCCACTAGAGATTGGATGAAGTTGATAGTCGTTCGCCGCTCTGAAGAGCATGCTAAGGCGAGTCACAAAATGACAGTGGCCGCCCATCGCTTGAATATTTTAGCCGCATTTTTCTTTCCCATTATCACGGTTACGGCTATTTTGGGGCTCGACATGCCGCGTGTGTTGCAGATTTTTGGAATCCAGTTTGCACCGGACACGACGGCAAAAGTGGTACCGTTCATGTTTATCGTTTTGGTGTTGTGCTGCATGGGAATCGGCTGGCAATTGATGCGTATTATCAATCGGTCACACCGTAAACGGTAAGTGAAATATCAAAAAAGAAGCCTGTTGAGTTGCTCAAAGGCTATTTTGACATGCTTTCATCAAGGTTCAAGATTAAGCTACTGACCGCGGCATAGGCTGCCAGTTCGCTAGGTTTGAGGTCAGCGGGTGCGGGGCGTTGGCCGCCACCGGCAAGATATTGTTTCGCTAACTCTGGAGCAGCAACAAATTCACGTAATCGATCTTGGAATTCAGCGAGTAGAATTTTACTTTCCACATTCGTCGCTCGTCTCGAAGTCGCCAGACGAAAAGCGTATTTGATGCGGTCGGTAGCCACGTCGCCGCCTTCACGGATGATACGTTCTCCGAGTACTCGAGCTGCTTCGACAAATTGTGGATCGTTGAGTGTCACGAGTGCTTGCAGCGGAGTGTTTGTCATTGCACGTCTCGTGCGACAAGCAGTTCTACCGTCGGCCCCCAGAATACGAATATTGGCTGCTGGGATTTGTCGTTTCCAATAGGTATAGAGGCTGCGTCGATATAATTCATCACCAGTGCTGACGGTGAATTTAGCGGTCGAAGAGCCGATCGCGTTGACGCCGAACATTTCCGCCGGTTGATATGGATGTACGCCTGGACCACCCTGCTTATTGACTAGTAATCCGCTGGTGCTGAGTACATGATCGCGGAGAAATTCTGCGGGTAACCGTCGACGGGGACCGTGAGCGAGCAGTCTATTGCTAGGATCGATCTGAGTCAGGTCCGAGGAACGTCTGCTAGTTTGGCGATAGGTTGCTGAGAGAACGATGTTACGCAGTAGAGCTTTAACGTCCCAGCCCGAGGCAATAAAATTGGCGGTCAGATGATCAAGTAACGCTTGATGACTGGGTTGATCGCCTTGGGTTCCGAAGTCCTCTGATGTCTTAACAATCCCAGTGCCAAAGAGCATTTGCCAATAACGATTTACTGCGACTCGGCCGGTCAGTGGATTGCTGGGATTGATTAGCCACGCTGCTAAGCCGAGGCGGTTTTTGGGTAGATCATCTTCGTAGGGCAAAATGGAGTCAAGAGCTGCGGTGCTTAGTTCCTCGCCTCGTTGATCGTATTCACCTCGCAACAACATATAATTTATCCGTTGCTGTGCCATGTCTCCGGCAACCATCGTAACGTTGACCGCTTTTTCGATCATTCCCTTTTCGGCGGTTCGCTCGGTTTGTTGTTTTCGCGCGTTGGCGAATCCGGGCCATGTTGCTTTGAATTGTTTTAGTTGTTCCGCTGGTGTTTTGGGTAGCGTTGCTTTTATTGCCGCGAAGGGATTGCCCGAGAGAGAAACTCTAAGTTCTAGAGGGTTGCCGCTTGCAGGTGTTTTGTTATAGCGAACTTTTAGGGCCAGTTGCTGTTTTTCCGCGATTGTATGTGGTGTTTGCAAAGCGAGGGTGACAGGTGGTGTGTCCGGTGAGTTTCTCAATGTAAGCTTCGTGTTGCCCGCGAGTTTTAGCGGGGTTGGTTTCTCGGGGTTACCTGCAGCGTGTACATTGATGGACAAAATTTCGATTTGCGTTGTTTGATTGCTGTTGAATTGTAGAGCGGTCAATTCCCCAGCATTCAGATTGAATGTCAGAGTTGTTTCCAATGGTTCTGGGCTAGGTTGCACTGCTCCGGCAGGTAGTGTGTTACGAGCGGCAGATTTTTTTAGAGTGCGTGTGGCAACGACTTTGCGTTGTTCATCGAGGATTTCGATAGAGGTGTTGTCGAGGCGTTCCGGGCAACAGTCGGTACGATTCCAAACGACAATACTGTCAATGTCGGTGGATTTCCCTAGATCAAGTTCCCACCAAGCGCCGGATTGTTCCGTCGTGCATGAGCAGGTTGTAAAGCTGCCGTTGTGGTTGCCATCGATAGCTTTAGAAGCCGGCGAGTTTGGATAATTACTTGACTGAGTCGCTTTTCCACTTGGAGCGATATTGATATCGTTTGAAAAGACTTGGACTTCCGCCATCGTCAAAAACTGAGTTTGGGTAGCAGAATGACTGATACGGACATAGCGTCCCTGGTATTTGGGCTGTGGTGGTTGTTTTGTTTGAGGGTCAACGGCGTTAGTAGCCTGGTTGATAGCAACGATCCATTGATTTTGCATAGTCCAATGTTCGTTTTCGATAATTGTGGGCACGATCCAATTGATTGGTTTGGCAACGTTGTCGAGCCATTTTTGAAAATCGAC